>JAESFR010000140.1_pt1 | contig 55247 bp, 50 predicted proteins | sample 9266191 | NCBI WGS metagenome assembly JAESFR01 (sample SAMN14503063, study PRJNA617104) | algae metagenome | isolation source: Pleurocapsa minor HA4230-MV1 and co-occurring heterotrophs from cement on... | place: USA: Nuuanu Pali Lookout, Hawaii | collected 2009-07-20
TTGATATAATTCAGGTAACATTATATGACGATAGGTTTGATGACTCACTCTTCAGCCTATCTTTTTTTGCCACTTGCCTCAAACTCCCTTCTTCTCTAATTTTCAGTCTAGATTGTCGCCCCCACAGTTTTCTATGTTTAAGTTGGGGAAGCTTCATCTTGGTGTGTAATTGTTTTTTTTGGGTCGTCCGCCTTTTGCTCCGTTGCCTCTCGATGCAGCCCTCTTTTTCTCCGAAGTAGATGAACCACCTTTGGCTGCGATCTGTTTCATCCACATATTGCTTCCAAAAATACCCAGTAGCAACCCTTGAATGCTCAAATCTATATCTGGCTCGTTCCACCTTAACCCCTTTCCCGATGGAGTAAGTTCTACTGTTGCTAAAATCTTAGAGGGCTGTGTCGCGATCGCTTCTACAGATTCGGCTAAAAATGAAAAAGATGCACCGTTAGTAAAGTGAAGCGTAAGTCTACCGTCATCAAATAGTACTTCTTTAGCCCTCGGTTCGGTTGCATCGATCTTTTGTTGGCGGGCGATCGCCACATCGATTTGTGCTTTTATCTGTCGGTCGGTTAGCTGTGCCATCTCTAATTATGCTCCGTGAATTTGAGTCCAAGCTTGGATTAACTTCTCTTGATTATCGGCAACAAGAGCGATCGCCCTGGCTACTTCCTTGCGCTTCATGCTTTGACGATAAATTTTTCAATCCACTTAGCTAGTTCTAATTCTGCTAAATCTCCAGCAGCCAAAGCTAGCACTGTCTCTACTGCTTCTACTGGCTCTACTTTTAATAAATAACCGTTAATTGCCAAAAACATACCCATAGCCAAAAAAGCTGCACGTTTATTTCCATCATTAAAGGGATGATTTCGAGCAAGACCATAGGCATATGCCGCAGCTAACCTAGAAATGCTTGTCACTTCTTCATAAGCAAAAAGGTTTTGAGGACGAGCTAACGCAGACAAGAATAAGCCTTCGTTCCTCATTCCTGAAAGTCCACCGAATTCCGCAAGACTTTCGCCATGCAATAAACGCAAAGCATTTGCATCGATCCAAATAGGTGGACTCATTCCGCTAAGGCTTTAAATACTTCTCTGTTTTGCTTGATAAATGCACGACCTTGTTTTATTTGATCTTCTACGAATGGATTATATGGACTCACCACATATCCTTCAGGTGTCTCAACCGCGTACAGACAATCACCTTTCTCTAACTTCATGCTTTTGAGCATTTCAACAGGAATTACTACTCCTGTTGATGAACCTACCGTTGTTAACTTCAGCGTATACATAAAATCTACTACATTAACCTTGTTATAATAATTATTATAACAAAACTGTTTGATTTATTACTGTCTACTATTTCGCTTGATTATCTTCTTGAGATATTCCAACGAGTATCCACGGGCTACCGCATCCGCCCATTTTTCCCACGAGCCAGATAATTTAACCCACTGCTGCCCCTCTCTGATTTTCTGACCTAAGCAATAACCCAATTCCCTCGCCAAGTCATACCAATGACGGAATACAGTAGCCGTGTCTATTTCTCCCTCTGAGTTTAAGCTTTCCACAATCTGCTTGTCTGCCCATCCTTATTTTAGTGCTGCCACGAAATACCCAGAAGGATTAGGTATATACTGCTCTCTTTTTCTTGACCGAAAGAGCGCGATCGCTCCTCTGACTTGCTCAGGACTATACATCTTCAGCAGGTTAATCACTGTCTTATTTGTAGGTATTCCTGTACTATCTAATTCCTCTAACTGCTTCTGCCAATCTTTATTGACTATATAGTCAACTTCAGCAGGTGTTTTATCTTCATTAATGTTTGAGTGTACTTGTTCTGATTTGACTTTATTTGACCAGGAGAAACAGTCAAACTTGCTAAATGGGGATTACTCCCTTTTTGGTTTATATCTTCATCTTTAGCCGATTTAGGCGAGGCAGCAGCAAGAGGTGATTCTGTTTTTTGGCGATCGCCTCTCTGCTCTGTTGTTTCTTTTTTGGTAGTAATCTTTGGTTCTATATATGAGATGTTAAGATCTCTCACTTCAAGAGGAAGGTTTCTCTCATCTTGAAGTGGGGTATTGCACATCTCGACCATTTCAATGCTTCCAGCCATTTCTAGGTTGATAAATTCTGCCAAGCGATCGCGATCTAATGAGTAATAATTGGTCTGATTCCATTGTTTCGATTTGTACCTGATTACCTTCACTATGGAAAGCGATTAGGCTCCGCCTAGCCTTCGGCATCGCAATAGATTCATTGACTTTCTGAATTGCCAGCTAGATAGCCATCTAAATTGTTGAGTTATCCAATCGACATAGGTGTTGTAAATATATTTAATGCCGTCTACTACTACTCCTACTTCCTTCTTCTCCATCCAGTAATGCAGTTGTTGGATGACGATCGCTCGTTATCTTCAAATACCTCTGGACAAGAACGATGCAGATTCTCCACAAATTGTTCTGTGGTCAACTCTTTAAAATGTTGGCGAATCAGTTTAGCTGCGGATTTAGGATTGACCATAAATTTTTCTCACTCTATCTCTAATACAATGACGAGATTTAAGATTTAATTGAAGTTGTCAAAGTTGTTAGATTATATATTCTTTTCTTGTAAGATTGTTTCTACTTTTTCTTTGAGATTAGATAAATAACTATTCACTACTTCCCAAACTAAATCAAGCTCAATTCCACCTAAATAATCATGCACTAAAATATTTCTAAATCCTGAAATACTTCGCCAATCAATATCTGAGTTTTGTTGTTTTAAATTATCAGAAAGACGCTGAGTTGATTCGGCTAGTGTATGTAATCTTCTCAAAATAGCATCTTGTACCATGAGATTATTTATAAATTCTTTTTTTCCTCCTTTACCGTAAGTTTCAATTAAGTTAATACACTCTAAAATATATTCTAGATAAATCCGATCTTCTTTCATAATTTAATTGCTTCAGCTAAGATACGTTCGCGAATTAAACTATGCAATCCTTTTTCTGTTACTATATCGACTTTACAGCCTAAGACATCTTCTAAATCAGCTAGTAATCCTCCAGGAAACCAAGGGGTAATTTTGGCTAAATCGTAATCTATTAAAAAATCAATATCGCTACTAGAGCTTTCTTCTCCTCTGGCTACACTACCAAAAATTCGCACATTATATGCACCATGTTTACTAGCAATTTCGAGAATTTCATTACGCTTTGTTTGGAGTATTTTTTGCAGCTTCATAGTTCTTTCTAAACTCCTGTTTTTATTTCAATTAATCTGACAATATTATCTTTCACTGTCTCAAATTCCTCTTCATTATTTTCTTAAGATATTCCAAGCTATAACCCCGCTTGACCGCATCCTCCCATTTTTCCCATGAGCCAGACAAGACAACCCACTGTTCCCCTTCTCTAACCTCTTGACCGCCACAGTAACCTAACTCTCTCGCCAAGTCATACCAATGACGGAATACAGCAGCCGTATCTATTTGTAAGTCGCGATCGCCAGTAGATTCGTTTTCAATTACAGTTTTACTTCCCCAATCGCCTTTGAGTGCTGCTACGAAATATCCAGAAGGGTTGGGAATATACTGCTCTTTTTTCCTTGACCGAAAGAGCGCGATCGCTCCTCTGACTTGCTCAGGACTATACATCTTCAGCAGATTAATCACTGTCTTGTTTATTAGTATTCCCGTACTATCTAGTTCCTCAATCTGCTTCTGCCAATCTTTGTTGACTATATAGTCAACCCCAGCAGGTGTTTTGTCAGAGCCAGTGTCTTCCTCAATCTGTTCTGATTTAACTTTATTCTGACGAGCAGAAGCAGTTAACCTTTCTTCTGGTGACTTCACTCTTTTGGAGATTTTTTCTTCTTTTGAAGTTGTTTTTGGTTGAGCAGCAGCAAAAGGCTGAGATTTTGAATTATGGCGATCGCTTACTTGTTTTGTTGTTAGATCTCCTGTAGTAATCTTTGTTTCATATAATGACAGTTCACTATTCCTCATCTCAAGAGTACAAGATCTTTCACCTTGAGGTGTGTTACTCTGCAACTCTGACATTTCAATACTTCCAGCCGATTGGGACTTGAGATATTCATTCAAGCGCTCGCCGTCTAAAGTGTAGTAGTTAGTCTGATTCCACTCTTTAGCTTTGTAACGAATTACTTTGACTATTTCAAGACTTCGCAACAAAGACATTGCTTGTCTTAACTGCCATTGAGACAACCAGCTAAATTGTGTTTTTACCCAGTCTCGGTAGGTGTTGTAAATATATTTGATGCCGTCTACTACTACTCCTACTTCCTTCTTCTCCATCCAGTAATGCAGTTGTTGGATGACGATCGCTGCGTTAACGTTTCCCAAGGCAGCAGCTATTTGCATATCAAAGTGTCTTGTGCTGGTGGGGGAGGTACTTAAGATGCTCATGACTCTCCTCTTGGCACCTTGTACCCTTGTGGTATTGTCTCTAGGTCTTGGGTGAAGAATTGCGATGCGCCACAACTAAATAACACTGCTGCTACTAACGCTCGTTTTTGCGCCATCTTGACTATGGTATTGGTCAGATCGAAGATTTTGTATTTCTGGGAATCGTATTTTTTCTCCTTAGAATTACAACTGCCATCACCCTGTCCTACCATCTCTCCCTGTCGTACTAGAGTACAGCGATAGTGATAGTGAAATAAGGGCTTATCGAAATCGGTGACGAAATGGATTAGCTCGTAGCTTGGGTGTAGGCTGAATAGTCTACACAGTTTTTCTGCCCCTGGCTTGAGTAATGTTGGTTTTTTTGTTCCTGGGATTACACCGTAGTCTACATCTTTAACCATTTGGGTTTGTACAAATGCCACCATTGTTTGATAATGTTGAGCAGTATGAGCGATCGCCTTCTGGTACGTAGGGGCTATTTGGGATAAGCCAGCACTTATCATCTCTCCCTGATTTTGGGGTCTATTCATTTAGGTTCAACTCAGTAATTAGTTTCTGTAGCGTTCTTTTTGGCAAGCAGTACAGGTTATCTTGAGTACTACTTGCTAAAAGCTAAAAGTTAGGGCGATCGCCCATTAGAATTCAGATGGTATTTCTACACCTAGTTTCTTCGCCCAATATTCTCGACAACCCACTTGATAGCCCGCCCAATAACTATGTTGTTCTGGGTGAGACGGTTCACACCCTATATATCCCTCAAAATATCCTGCCGAATACAAGTCTGTATTTAGACCCGCTTCCTCGTGGATTTGCCTCTTTGCTAAGATTAAATCGTTCTTTACTCTTTGCTGCTGCTCCTGTTGCAATGCTATATTCAGTGTCATAGTAAATTTCCTTTTTCTGGGTTTTACTCAAAGGCGATCGCGGACTTTCGACGGAAAGCGATCGCTCTTTTAAGTCTTAATTTATAATATCACCTTATTGCCATGTTCACACAGCAATAGACTATTAAATGGAGGATTTTAATCAAATATTTGTTTTTTACTATGCCATGTTCACAAGCTATATTATTAATAATCAGGTTTTCATACGGTGACAGTTCTTTTCTATGGCCAACAAGAATCCTAAAATAGACCAAATAAAGGCTTATACTTTTAAAACAGAAAGAAAGGAATCTTGTACTGCTCAATTAAACCTGAGAGTTCCGCCTTCTCTACTATCGGAAGTCAAGAGCCAAGATAACTGGCAGGAATTTGTTCGTCAGGCGATCGCTGAAAAACTTGAATCTGCTTAAATTTATTTTTCTTGAACTTGAAGGTGTACCGTGGGAGAAGCTAAACGCCGTCAAAAACTCGACCCTAACTATGGAAAGCCCAATGTTTTGAAGAATGCTTGCCAACATATTGATGAACTTTTGTTTCAGTTAGAACAAACTGACTCTGATGAGGTAACTGTTTTTTCTTTGTTTACCAATGATGAGCGTGGTTGTAGTGAAGATGAGATTGAGTTGCTGCAATCTACCATTCCCCTGTTCTATCACAACCAAAACTTTACCGTTTGGCTACTTCCGCAACAATATGCTTCTCTGCCTCCAGAAAAAGCGCTCGATTATTTTATCGTCCCTGCGGGACGAGGCTCTAGGCTCTAGGGCGTAGGCTCTAGGCAAGAGCCGAGTTACGCAGATAAGTGGGTATAAGACCCCTACATGCGGGCAAGCCCTTTGTTTTAAGAAGCCTGCATTTACTGGGGGTTCAATCCCCTTGTAAATGCTAGAGCCTAGAGCCTAGAGGCTAGAGCCTATGAATCCTCTTTATGTGGGAGCAGGAGGTTAATGCCTATCTAATGCATTTTCTTGACTGTCTAAATTTCCCGATAAATACTGGTTACGTTTTTACTTTTTTGCCTTACTTTATTTCTTGAGGTCATCCTCTTCTATACTGAACTTTTATATTAATCTAGATATGCGTCTCATTAGTAGACGCATTCAACTTGTCCTTGGCAGATTTCTCGAATCTACGAACGAGCTGAATGATTCTCAGACTAAAAAAATCGCCTTCTTGAACGGGTCGCTTGACCGGGCAGAGCCCGAGTCCGCGCCCGTCCGCAATCTCTTTCAAGAAATATCTCGACCGAACTTTCGGTTCATAGTCTGTAATTTTTTTAGTTCGCCGATTCGTTTACGATTTTTATATCTGTCTTTAGCTTCTACAATCGCCTTATTTAAGGTTTTCTGATTTTTGCTACAGGTCAAGATTGCTGCTTCAATCAAAGTTTCTCTGGTCACTCTGTTTTCTCGGCACAATGTATCCATCAATTTGTCTACTGCTGGATCTAGTCTAATCGTTCTACGCATCGGCTCTGTTTCTTGAACGGGTCGCTCATGGGGGAAACCCCCAAGACCGCGCCCGTCCGCTTCTAAGCCTACTGATTGACGGCGCGTACAAGCTCCCGAATGCATTCGGGAGACAGCGCCTTGACTACTTTCAGTCATTGAGTCATTTATCTCTGACTCATTTATTGATTGACTATCTTCAGTTATCGAGTCATTTATTTCTGATTCATTTATTGATTGACTATTTTCAGTTACAGAGCTATTACTGTTTAGTTGTTTGACTACTTGATTGTTTGCCGTCAAGCAGTTATCGTTGCTTGACTGATTTAATAACTGACTATCTTCAGCTATCGAGTCATTTTTAGCTTGAGAATTTAGGGATGGATTTCTGGCGCTTACTTTTCTTTTTTGCCTATCTTTTAGGCGTTCTATCGCTTCTGTCATTTTTCGTTTCTTTTAATTATTTTTGACTCACACTGTAGTTACTAAACTTGAGGATAATAATTTAGAGATTTGTTGGAAAGGATATTCTAAATCCTCGTGTCCTAGTTCCCCCAGTGTCTTTCCCGAATCCATCGCTTTTTTGAACTGTTCTGATTCTATTAGCGACGGTAGTATTTTTATTCTTTTTAATGCAGGTCTTGATTCCTCTTCTAAAAATAGCCTAATCGTTTCTAGGCTTTCTTTACTTTTTCTAGTTTGACGGATTCCCACCCAGCGCTCTCTAAAGGGTAATATTCCCAAGATTTTTCCCGCAAATGCTTCTATTTCTACCTGCTCGTCTACTAGGTCTAATGTGCGACAGATTGAATTTATCCCTTTGCTCGATACCTCTGCTGGTATTAGTAACCGATCTGTTGCTCCCAATACCGTCAAACTTATTTGTGAACGTTGAGGTGGTGAATCGATGATACAGAAGTCAAACATCTGGGATACTTCTGCTAGTCTTTTTTTCATTACTACTGCTCCCATGCCGCTATTTGACAGGTATTCTTGTGCTTGATTGAGGGCATCATCTGAAGGAATTATCCATAAGTTTGAATATTTTGTTGCGTATATTCCCTCTTCTACTTCGATCTGCTTTCTCAATATTTCTAGTAATGTTGGCTCGTCTGCCTCTACTCCGATGGAGAGATAAAACGTTAGGTTTGACTGAGGATCGCTATCTACCATCAGTACTTTGTAGCCCAATTTACTTAAATGTAGACCTAAGAAAAAACTACAGGTGGTTTTTCCCATGCCTCCTGAGAGACTCAAACAAGAGATTACTTGCATTTTTTGGTTCTTCTGTATATTTTCTCGCCCAATCTAACTGCTTAATTCTCAGATGTGTAGTGACTGGCTGGAAATTTTTAGTTATTTAACATTTGTATAATGTTTGAATAGCTGATTGACTGATTGACTAACTTATTGTTTGACTAAATTTTATTAATTCAAGCGACGGTATTTAGCTTGATTGAAGAAAACTAAATACTGTCGTTTGCTGAAGCAGACTACAAGTGCGATCGCTCCTTCTTTATTTAACTGGGAGAAGAATTAGCGATGCCGATTACCGTGGCACTACCATTAAAGGTAATATTGCCTTTAGCAGAAATAGAACCGTACAAATTAGAACTGCCATTGAAGAAAAAGTTCTTAGCACTAATCAACTCGCCACGAGTATTAGAGGCCCCATTGTAATTGAGATCGCCTGCGGAAATTACCCGTAAATGACTCGACTCATCGACGGTATTGGTTGCTCCGTTAAAGGTAATATTGCCATTGTTCGTGCCTGTGGTTAGTAATGTATTTCCAGCAAACCGAGCGCCACTACCCGTATTAATCGAGCCACTGGCGAAGAGGGATAAATCTTTGGAACTGACGCTAGCCAGATTGACATTACCATTATTAGTGAGGAGCATCACGTTATTGAGATTGTGTCCGCTACCGTTAAAATTAAGGTCTCCCGATTCCACTGTAATGACATAATTACTGAGATTGACATTACTGGGAATATTCAAGCCCCCATCAGTCACTTTAACTACGGTGGGACGAGTTGGGGTGCCTGGGGCGGGGAAACGAGATGTCCAATCGCTTAGGGTATTGAGGGGATTTTGAGCCGCATTGAAAGTCACCGTGGTCGTACCCGTAGGAATTCGTCTGCTTAATTCTTGAGTTGCTAGATTTCCATAGGCGGGAACAGTGACAGTTTGTGCTTCAATTACCTGGGGTGGAATCAAATTGGCATATTGATTTCTAGCAGCGTTGGCAGTACTACTTAAATAACCAGGTGCCACGGCGACAGCCCGATCTACCAAGACTGGTTTGCCATTACTAAGGATGGGATTACCCGCCTCGTCGAGTTTAACCGCCAGTGCCTGATTGCCATTGAAGGTAAATCCTTTGCCCGCATAAATCTTGACATCATCGTTGGGATTAATGGCAACTCCATCAAAATCACTGCTGCCATTGATAAATACCTGCCCTTCCGCTTTGATACTATAGCTGTTGAGGTCGTTATCAGTAATCGTGCCAATCCCTTGAGTATCGGCAATAGTGGCATTTACTGGATTGGTCAGATTGAGTAAGATGGTTTCGTTATTTTCGGTAATGCGATCGCCCGTGACGGGGATAACTACAGTTTGACTGGTTTGCCCTGGAGCAAAAGTCAGAGTTCCCGACATAGCCGTATAGTCAACTCCAGCAGTCGCCGTACCGTTAGCCGTGCTGTAATTAACCTTCACGGTTTTACCACTGGCAGCAGAGAGATTGACATCAAAGACCAGGTTTTGATTGCCACTATCGCCTTCGGTGATGGTGGGGTCATTCAGACTGAGACTAGGAGCGGGGTCGTTATCGATAATCGTGCCAACGCCAGTACCATCAGCAATAGTGGCATTAACTGGACTGATAAGATTGAGACTAAAATTCTCATCGATTTCATCTAAGCGATCGCCATTGATGGGAACAGTTATAGATTGACTGGTTTGTCCTGGAACAAAAGTGATGCTGCCTGTAGTAGCTGTGTAGTCAGCACCAGCAGTAGCCGTCCCGTTAGCCGTACTGTAATTTACCGCTACGATTTTACCACTAGCCTCAGACAAGTTCACGGTAAAGGTAAGATTGCTCGTACCACTATCTCCTTCAGTAATAGTTGGATCGTTAATAGTTAGACTGGGAACAGGATCGTTATCGATAATGGTTGCTATGCCTCGATCGTCGGCGATGGTGGCATTGACGGGGCTGGTAAGATTGAGACTCAAGTTCTCATCGATTTCGTCTAGGCGATCGCCATTGATGGCAATAGTTACAGATTGACTGGTTTGTCCTGGAGCAAAGGTGATACTGCCTGTGGTCGCCGTGTAGTCTACTCCAGCAACAGCCGTACCGTTAGCCGTACTGTAATTAACCGCAACAGGACGGGTGCTAGCTTCATTGAGACTGACGGTAAATACCGCGTTAGCCGTGCCGTTATCCCCTTCCACAATACTAATGTCATTAACTGCTAAAGTTGGTAATTTCTTAACGGTTAGTTGTAAGGTATCGTTACTGCTGGCATTACTGTCATCCCTGACGCTGTAAGTAACGGTGTAAATCCCAGACTCCGTATAGGTGTGGGTAGGATTATTAATACCATTGGTATTAGTGTTATCCCCAAAATCCCAATTAGTGGTGTGGGTATCGAGAGAACCCCGATCGCTAAATGAACCATTAAAGCTAACGCTTTCCCCTACATATACGGTTTGATTATTGCCAGCTTCGACGGTAGGAGGGAGATTATTGACCGTAATTTGCCTGGTTTGGCTGGTAGATGCACCGTCTGAATCCGAGACAGTAAGGGTAGTATTGTATGTCCCATCTTGAACGTATTGATGGTCGGTGTTTTGACCTTTGATTGTTTCGCTGCCGTCGCCGAAGTTCCAAGTGTAGGTAAGTTCGTCGGCTCCTGGGTCAGTGGCAGCAGCGCTAAAGTTAGCACGATCGCCTTCATTAATCTCAGTATCACCAGTAATAAATGTAATCGTCGGAGTTACATTGTTAACCGTAACCTTGAAGGTACTGGTAGTATTTGCTCCTTCATCATCCGTGACAGTTAAACTGACATCATATTCGCCATTATCTGCGTAGACGTGAGTTGGAGTTAAGGTATCTCTAATAGTACTACCATCACCAAAGTCCCAAGCAATGGTGTGAGTATCTAGTAAACCAGGATCGCTAAAGCTGGCGTTAAATGCTACGGGACTACCTTCATCACCAGTTTTATCCTCGACCACATCAACTATCGGGGCAACATTATTGACGGTGATGGTTACGGTTTGAGTCGCCGTTGCACCATCGTCATCGGTAACGGTCAGATTTAGATCGTATTTACCATCTTCAAAAAAGGTTTGAGTGACGGTGACGTTTTCTCCCTTCACTTGCGTGCCATCAGCTAAGTTCCAGGTGTAGATTAAGCTATCGTCACCTGGATCTGTAGTAGAAGCCGTCAAGCTAGTGGTATCCCCTTCATCGATAGTGCGCTCGCCTTCAATCTTGATAATCGTGGGGGCCACATTATTGACCTTGACATCAAGAGACTGAGTAGTACTAGCTCCATCGGAGTCAGTCACGGTGGTGGTAACAGTGTACTCGCCGTTATCGGTGAAGATATGACCGACATCTTGACCAATTACAGTCTCACTGTCATCGCCAAAGTTCCAAGTGTATGTAAGTTCGTCATTCCCCGCATCAGATGCCGTAGCACTAAAGCTGGCGCGATCGCCTTCATTTATCTCTGTATCTCCTGTAAGTTGGGTAATTGTGGGAGCAAGATTATTTACCGTAACTTCAAAAGTGCTGTTAGTGCTTGCGCCGTCTCCATCGGTGACGGTGGCGGTAACAGTGTACTCGCCATTTTTAGCAAAAGTATGGGTAATCTGCGAATCTGTGCCAGCAGCAGTTTCACCATCGCCGAAGTCCCAAGTATAGGTAAGCTCGTCCGAGCCTGGATCTGTGGCAACGACGGAGAATTTCGCCCGTTCTCCTTCATTGATTTGAGTATTTCCTGTCAATGATGCGATCGCTGGGGCAACATTGTTAACCGTAACTTTTAAAGTACTAGTAGTACTGGCTCCTTCATCATCGGTAACTGTCAGACTGACATCATATTCTCCATTATTGGTATAAATATGAGTGGGAGTTAAGGTATCTGTAGTTGTTTCACCATCACCAAAGTCCCAGGCAATGGTGTGAGTATCGGTTATACCAGGGTCGCTGAAACTAGCGTTAAATGTTACGGAACTACCTTCATTACTCGTGCGGTCTTCTCCCGCCTCTACTATTGGTGCTACGTTATTGACCGTAATAGTTAACGTCTGAGTTGCTGACGCGCCCTCTTCATCGGTAACGGTGAGATTAACATCATATTCACTATCTTCAACAAAGCGCTGGGAGATCGTGACATCAGTGCCAGAGATTTGAGTGCCATCCTCTAAATTCCAGGTATAGGTGAGAGTGTCGTTGCCAGGATCGGTGGCTGTAGCGCTAAAGGTAGCTGTATCCCCTTCGTCAATCGAGCTATCGCCAGTTAAATCAATAATGGTAGGAGCAACATTATTAACCTTCACCTCCAGAGTAGAAGAGGTGGCTGCGCCATCTGAGTCGGTTACTGTAGCCGTAACGGTATAAGTCCCATTTTGAGTATAGGTGTGGGAGATATCCGTACCCGTGGCAGTTTGACCATCACCCAAGTCCCAAGAGTAAGTCAATTCGTCCGAGCCTGGATCGGTGGCGGTGATGGCAAATTTAGCCGTATCTCCTTCATTAATGTTGGTATCTCCTGTCAATGATGCGATCGCTGGGGCAGCATTATTGACGGTGACAGTCATGGTATTGGTGGTGCTGGCTCCATCTGAGTCGGTAATGATGACACTGGCTGTATAAATACCATTATCAACATAAGCATGACTGACAGAAGTTTCATCGCCATTAGTAGTCAATGGTTTGGAGCCGTCGCCAAAGTCCCAAGTCAGAGTATGAGTATCCAAGCGACCTGCATCGCTGAAGTTGAGATTGAATTCTACAGTATCTCCTTCTGTGGCAGTTTCATCGAGCCACGGATCGGCAATCGGCGCGACGTTCTTGACAGTTATGCTCAGGCTTTGAGTTACGCTTGCACCATCGTCATCGGTGACGGTAACGCTGGCTTGATACAGACCATTATCGGCAAAGATATGTTCGGCGTTTTCGCCCATCACGATTTCACTACCGTCTCCGAAATCCCAAACGTAGGTAAGGTCGTCAGCTCCTGCATCAACAGCAGTTACTGATAACCTGGCTGCATCACCTTCGTTAATAGTTAGAGCGTCTGTAATATCGCTAATAACTGGATTCGTATTGTTTACAGTTATATCCAGACTACTGCTAGAGGTCGCACCACTAGAATCGGTAACGGTTAAGGTGACGATATAATCGCCATTGTCATTGTATATATGGGGTATAGGGGTTAGGGTGTCGGGTGTCGTGATGGCTTCGCTGCCATCGCCAAAGTTCCAACTGTAGGTTAAAGGATCGTTGCCAGCATCTGTGGCGATCGCACTAAAGCTGGCGGTATCCCCTTCGTTTATTTCTGTATCGCCAGTAATAGTTTCAATTACTGGAGGAGTGTTATTAATCGTGACATCAATGGTAGATTCGGTTACTGCTCCATCGCTATCGGTAACGGTGACAGTGGCGGTGTATGTGCCATCTGCTGCGTAAACGTGAGACTGAGTTTCTGAATTGGGTGTGGATTCAGCAGGATATTCTGTGGTTATGGAATCACTACCATCGCCAAAATCCCAAGTTACTGTTAAATCGTCATTACCAGTATCATCAAATGTAGCTTCAAAATCAACAGATGAACCTTCATCTCCAGTTTTAGCTGTATCTGTAGTTATTGTGGGGGCAACATTATTTACCGTAATGCTGAGGTTGGAAGTAGTAGCTGCACCATCATCATCTGATGCAGTGACAACAGCATCATAAACACCATTCTGAGAAAAGGTGTGACTGGCGTTTGCACCTTGGACTTCTGATGTCCCGTCGGCAAAGTTCCAGGTGTAGGTAAGTTCATCATCTCCTGGATCTGTAGCTGTGGCATTGTAGTCAACTGCTTCTCCTTCATTAACAGTAGTTTTACCATTGATTTGGGTAAAGGTAGGAGCGACATTCTCCACGGTGACTTCTAAGGTTTGGGCTGTTTCTCCGCCGTCTTCATCTGATGCAGTCAGAGTTACGTTATAGGTGCCATTATCGGTAAAAATATGGCTTGCTTCTGCACCCTCGACCGTTTCACTGCCATCGCCGAAGTCCCAAATATAGGTGATAGTGTCAGACCCTGGATCTGTGGCAGTGGCACTAAAGTTAACTGTCTCTCCTTCTTTGACTGAACTATCACCTGTAAGATTGGTAATAGTAGGAGCTACGTTGTTTACGGTAACTGTTAACTCATCGCTGCTGACTGCGCCATCACTATCGGTAACGGTAAAGGTAGCGTTATAAGTTCCGTTATCAGCATAGGTATGATTTGCCTCATTCGTATCGGCGGTGCTGCCGTCCGCAAAGTCCCAAGCAACTGAATGGGTATCTAAGCTACCTGTATCGGTAAAGCTGCCAGCAAAATTAACCTTACTTCCTTCATCTACAGTCTGGTCTGCTCCAGCATCGACTACTGGGACGGCGTTATCCACCACAATCTCAAAGTCTTGGGTGTCGCTACCGCCATGAGGATCGGTGACGGTTAACGTACCTGTATAAGTTCCATTATCCGCGTAGGGGCGCTTGGTTGTTCGCCCATCTGCTGTAGTACCATCATCGAATTCCCAAGTGTAGGTAAGTTCATCATTGCCTGGATCTGATGCTGTGGCATTTAAGGTAACTTCATCTCCTTCGGTGATGTTATCGCTAATCTGAATTTCGCTAATCTCTGGCAGAGCATTTTCTACCGTCACCTCGACCTCAGCAGGTTCGGAGGATTGTCCGTCCGAATCTTGAACTGTGTAGGTAAAGCTATCTTCGCCAATAAAGCGATCGCTTGGAGTATAGGTAACAGTCCCGTCATTATTAACGGTAACAGTACCTTTGGTAGGTTCGGTTTGGATTTGGACTGATTCGGGGGTAATTGTGCCATCATCATCGGTGTCGTTAGCCAGGATATCGATAATGGCTGGTTGCCCTTGAGCAGTGCTGGCAGTGTCGTTTACTGCCGTAGGAGGTAGGAGATTTTGGTCTGATAGGCGTACATCGTCGATTACCACGCGACTATCTACATCGCCAAAGCCTAGAAGCTCGAAGTAAAGGGTGGCTTCTGTACCAGGGGTGAGGTTTGAGATATCAATGGTAACAGTGCGTGATTTGTCGAGATTGATGAGTTCTCCTGATGTTGCCCCGCCAATTCTTACCTGGTCGCTAAAGTAAGCAGTGCCGTCGTTTTGGATGTTGAGTAGGGAATCTGTTTCGGTTAAATCGTTGTCGCTAACAAGGGATTCCTGGGTATTGGCATCGAGTAAAGCGACTTCAAAGGCATCGGGTGGTGCAAGTTCGCTTGCTCCTAATTCTGTTTCAATTAACTTAAACTGAATTGTTTTGGCAGATTCAGGGACGGTAAAGGTTTGGCTGAAGTTGCTTAAAAATGGCGAGTCTTCTGTCAGTACCGCCTGACCTGTTTCTACTTTACTTGCACCGCGAGTATCCCAGGCAAAGCTATCGGTAGTGGTGTCGGTGATGCTGAAGTCGCCGTTGGTAATACCGAGTAAAGGATCTGAGGTTAGTTTGGCAAGTAATTCTTCACCCTCTGGCTTGTTGCCATTTCTCTCAAATTCAGTAGCAATTAGTGATTGTAGTATTTGTACATCCAACTGAGAGGGCAGTTTCCGCATTCCTGGTGCGAGGTGGGTGTTGAGCAAGTCATAGGGATGGGCTATTTTGTCTAGGTGTTCGCCATCTAAGGTGGCGGTGAAGCCATCACCGATGAATTTGGTAGTATCGTTTTTGGTTTCTATGTTGTCGCTATATCCTGCGTAACCGTCGATAAATCCATAGAGGTGCGAGAGTTCATGGAGAACTGTTGTAAGTAGATCGTATTTGCCCGAAGCTTCTGATTCGGCAGCAGCAAGTAGATAAGTTTCTTCCTTGTCTGCCTTGTCTCCCACTAACGAAAATTCGCTGTTATCCAGAGGAGTCGAGTCAATGAACCAGCCGACACCGTTGGCATCGGAGTCGATCAGGATTGTTCCTGCTTTGGGTACTCCAGATGAGTCGAAGCCTGTGATGCTTGCTTCAGCTAGTTGTCCTGATGGCAGGTCGGTGATTTGGAACTCAATGTTTAGTGGTGTTTCTGATTTGAGTAAATCTGACCAGATTTTGGTTGCGCTATTATTGAGTTCATTAATTATTTGAGGTGTCGAATTATGACTGCTGAGGAGTTGCTCGTTAGATATGCTGCTGGCGAACGAGATTTTACTGGCGCCGATCTCAGTGGAGCTGATTTGATTGAGGCTCGACTGACTGGAATCAAACTGAGGGATGCTAAGTTGATCTGCACTGATTTGAGTGGGGCTAACTTGCGAGATGCCAGTTTGAGTGGAGCCGATCTCAGTGGGGCTGACTTGAGTGGGGCTGACTTGACTGAAGCCGACTTGATGAACGCCATTTTGAGGAATGTCGATCTGATTAAAACTATTTTGATTGGCATTGAGAGCTACGCTACCGATTTTAGCCAAGCCAATTTGACCGAAGCTATCTGTATTGGTGCCATTTTGAGAGGTGCTAGATTCAGAGATGCCAATCTCACTAGAGCCAATCTTAAGTGTGCTGTCATGGAGTGGGCTATCTTGGAAGGATGTAATCTCGAAGGGGCTAACCTCTTCGAGGTCAATTTGACTCGTGCTAAGTTGATGGGGGTTAATCTTTTTGCTGCTAGAGTCGAACGGGCTAACTTCACCGAAGCTAACCTCACTGGAGCTAAATTCATCGACTACTTGTCCGATGTTTGCTACGTTACTTTCAATAACACCATCATGACTGATGGAATTCTTCAAGAAGGTTTGAATATCTGGGGAGCTTAAATCTGAAGCTAAATAAATTGAATTGCTCAACAAAGATGCAGATAAAGAAGGATCGTAATATCGAAAATCTTCATTTGCTTCAATACGATTTTCTACTTCATCAGGTAAGTTAGATAGAAAATCATAATCTGTTTGTGATTCAATCCAATCGACTGATTTTTTCCAGTGTGTCCAATTTTCTGTTTCAAAATTTGGATCTGTAGGATCGTTAGGAATATCAATAGCGAATAACTGATGAATACCGCCACCCTGTACATCACTTAGCGTATCCGAGGTTAAACCCTGCTTATCCAAAACAATTGCAACCTTCCAGAAATGAGACGGAATGTTAATATCTGAGTTTCTAATAGGATCGTTAGCAAGTAAATCATCCCAAATTGGATCGTTATTAATGCTGCCTCTACCTCCTGTAATAACGTATACTTCTTTTCCTTGAGTAGTAAAATTCTTCAAATAGTCTTCAAAATCTGACCAAACACCCTCATTCATAGTTTTTAATTGAGGAAGTATGTTTGAAGTCAAGTAAGTTGAGTAATGTTCTTTATAACTTCTAGTTCTGGATTGAGCCTCAGTTAAATGACCTCTATTAAAATATGTAGAGCCAGCATAATCACTATGCTGAGTTTTTGGAAATGATGATGGCAACAAAAACTCTTGTTGGAAAAAGGGGCTTGTTGTATTTCCACCAAGCCAAGAGCTATTCATCTGATAACTAGCCCAATTAGCACCTTTTAAGCTCTTATTATAAGAAATTGCATATTGTGGTCGTTCTATTAAATAATTATTCGCAAAAGCTTCAGGATTTTCAGGCGTATACCTTGCATTACTAGGATTATCCATCGCTAAATGCTGACTCTGAAAGAAAACATTATCCAAATAAACAGTGTTGCCATTAACTTCAAAAGTAAGGGTTGCGACTTTCCCTCTGAGTGCATTAGGTACAGGTAAATTGAAGGTTTCAAAACCTGTTTGTCCGTAATCAACTTTAAGTCGATCTTCAAAAATATCTTGTGGTGTATGTGGACCCGTTACGGAAGTAACCGCAGGAGTCAAACTAATCGAACCCAAGTCATGATTTTCAAACCCAGGAACATCAGACTGCATCGAAACATCAACCGTACCACCAGTAAGTTCGGGAACACGAAGATCGAACCTTAAAGTACCCCAATCAGGAACGACAAAAGGATTATGAGTAATACTCTTCAAGCCATTACCCAACTCCAGCGCATAACTCTGATTACCAGCAACTCCAAATTTAAGATACTTTTGTAATTTCCCATTAGAATTTTCATTATTCCAACCAGGAATGGGTTGAACATCTAACTTACTGTCAATTGCATCGAAATTACCATCATAAACAGTCGGAACAGCAAAATCACCCCGTTGTCTGGGTTTTGCCGTATTATCAAAACTGATAGGAGTGCGCTTAGTTAAATCTCCTTGAGGGCGTTTATAATAACCATTGCCTAACAGCGAATAATACCAACCAGTACCATTACCCTCCCACTGAGAATATTTATACCGATCATCATCGATCACACCACCAGTAGCATGATCGACAACATACCAAGGAAAATCAGTGTTTTGAAACTCTGGCTGGGCAAAATCACCTCTGCGTCGATGAATCGGATATTTGTTGGAGAAACCTGCCCCCAGACCAACTCGATCCAAGTTGATATTGGTAGTTCCTTCGTACCAGGCAATTGACCTTTCATTGGAGTCTTTGTTAATATTTCTGTTTTCTCCCGCATCACCAGTAAAACCAACCCGATTTTTAAAGACCTCTTCGTGATCAAAACCTCCTAAATCGATATTTACATCTGCACCAGCCAGTTGATAACTAAATGGCTCAGTCGCACTTTGATAGTAGTTATCGGCAAAAGTAACATTATCCCAAACCTCAATACTAGGCTCAGGGATTGCATCACTAGCTAGAGGACGATCTTTATTTACCTTATCGGCATCGATAGTGGTCATCTGCAAATCGGGGAAGGTATCAGCGAATTGAGTATCATTACCCTGTTCATCTTTTTTCGGGAAGGCAGTACCAATACGCTGGATAATCTCGCTGTTAACCACCCCACCAGAACCAAAACCAATAAAGTGGAAGGGAGAATTAAATAAGCTGCCTGGAGTATAAATTAAGTCGCCTTTTTGGTCATAGATTTTAGTTCCCTCACCGATTTCGCCTTTGCCCTCTAGTTTTTCATTGAGATCCAGTTTAATTAAAGAAGCAAATATTTTATCAGCGGTGGCTTCTGCTGTACCCGAGTTGTAATTAAGTTTGGTAGAATCTTCAAACCAATCTGCGATCAGAACCAATGGTTTAGTTAGATCGAATCGATCGCCATTAGAATTAGCAGATATCTTGACCCAATTACCAGTAGTTGATTCATAACGCAGCACATTGCCTGTTCCTGTGAGGGATTCATCAACCTTAGAGGCTATGTTTAATCCCAAATCATGAGCTTTATTGAAAGAATAAAGATCGTTTTTAGCAGCATCAGGAGTAATTACGGTAACGCTGGGGAAAGCAGTAACATTCTCAGTCTCAACTAATTGCGGATACCAGTCAAAGGAAGATGGGTTCTGTTGGTTGACCTGCCCATTGGTACTCGTCCATAGTTGATAATGATATCTACCAGGAGTCAAGTTAAGACGGGCATTTCGCAGGTTGATGAAAAAAGGTAGGGTATTAAAATGAAGAGTTTAAATGACCCATTGTGGAGATCCAAGTTAAAAATCTAGATCACTTAGGTATAGTAGCAGGAATTGTTGACCAAATAGGATTAGTTGAAGAAATAGATAGGCAAATAGAAAAACATCCGCAACAGATAATCAGTACAGGGCAAGTAGTCAAAGCCATGATTTTGAATGGATTGGGCTTTGTGAGCGCGCCTTTATACTTGTTTGGAGAGTTTTTCATTGGCAAAGCCACAGAACATTTGTTAGGAGAAGGAATTAAACCAGAACACTTGAATGATGATCGAATAGCCAGAGGATTAGATAGCCTGTGGAATCAAGGCTTAACTCCATTATTTACAAGCATTGCCATGTTAGCACAACAAAAATGCCAGCTTGATACCAAAAGTTTACATCTCGACTCAAGTAGTTTTAGCCTCGAAGGAAGCTATGAAATAGAAGAGAAAGGGCAATCTAGAGAATCAATCGAAGAGGTACACATCACTTATGGCTATTCAAGAGACCGTCGACCAGATCTCAAGCAATTTATGATGGATGTGATCTGCACAGGAGATGGAGACGTACCATTGTTTGTGCGAGTCGGTGACGGGAATGAATCTGACCGTGCCATTTTTGCTCAATTGATGAAACAGTTTCAAAAACAATGGAATCTCGATAGCATTTATGTTGCTGACAGTGCCTTGTACAGTGCCGAAAATTTACAGCAATTGGGAGAATTGAGATGGATTACTCGTGTTCCTCAAAGCTTGAAAGCAGCCAAAGTTTTAGTAGAGTCTGTAGAGGATGAGCTATTTTGTGAGAGTAAGATTTCTGGTTATCGTATAGCATCGTGTTGTAAGGTTGTGTCGCAAAAAATGAAACAGGCTGATGTAGTACAATAATATTAAACGATAACATTGATAAATTTAAATCTTTTTGATGAATTCCCAAGAACCTTTTAAGTGGCGACATTTCCAAACAGAAATTATTTTGCTTAACGTTCGTTGGTATTTAAAATATCCTTTGAGTTATCGTAATCTAGAAGAAATGATGTTAGAGAGAGGGTTGAAAGTCGATCACTCTACTATTGGTCGTTGGGTTTTAACTTATTCTCCTCAAATAGATGAAAGAACTCGTCGTCATTTGAAACTAACTAATGATTCATGGAAAGTAGATGAAACTTATATCAAGGTCCTAAGTACAGGACAAAAGTTTTAAAGATTGAAGAAACTCAGACTGTTTTAAGTCCAAATCGGTAAAGATTGAACGTAAATGATCGAGACCATAACGGAAAATACTTTTAGCTAATCTTCCATGCTTTTTAATTTTGAGTGGTCGATGTTGGTTTAGCCACTCACCCGTCTTGATTGACCAGCACAAAGCCAAAGCCATCAAAGCAATGAGCTTACTCAATCGCTCTGAATCAGTAAAATGAGTAGACTCAAGGCAAAATCCTCTAGTTTTAAACATTCCAAATAAAGTCTCGATTCCCCATCGTTTTCCATAATCTGAAATAGCTGTAGTAGTTGAATCAGAAGAGACAATTATCAATAGCTCACCGTCTTCTAAACGTAAAGCTGAAACATAAACGGAGCGTCCCCAAACCCATCGACGACCAGACAGAATTCTAGTCTGACCTGGTTTTAGATGGGCAAAGATAATCGAAGCTCTGAGTTCTTTCTTGCCATCGAAAATACGATCGCTTTTTCTAATTCTTAGTCGAAAAGAAATTGTAGGCTCAATCAACAGGTAAGTTAACCATAGTTTACCGACGAACTCTCGGTCGCCAGTTAAATAAGCAACCTCAGTATCGGGAAAGATTGAGTAGAATTGGTCGAGTAGATCCATTCGTTCATCGCCATTAGAATTACCTTTTTTGTTCAGCATCTTCCAAACCACAGGATATGCAACTCCATTGTGAACTACCCCTAGCATCAGAATATTGAATCTCGTTGTACCAAATGACCACTCAGTTCTATCGACGCTGAGAACCCAAGGTTGAGGGATATCCATAATGCCAATAACTGCTCTGGCAATTGCCGTATAATCAAGGTCAAAACTGCGGAAAAATCGTTGTAAGCGCTTGTGATTAGAGTCTATTTTGACTCTACTGCGAAAACCTGTAGCTAGCTCGGTTAGATTGACTGTTTTTACTCTTAGCAAAGCAACCAGAAACAAGGCCAGAAAATTTAGCCTTGCTCCATGCCATCCCAGGTGAGGCTTCAAAGTTTGTCGAAGTAAGTTAATCTGATTCATAGGGTTTGTATGAAGTGTAGTTACTTTTAATCAAACCCTCTTCCTGTCTACTCTTGCAAGTTGTTTCTCTTTTTTTGTCCCGTACAGAGGTATTTTATATAACTTTTGTTGAGGCAAAAATTAAAAGGAAGATGTATTCATGACAGATAAGCATCTATAGTCAATACTTTAAATCTAAAGTATTCACCCTGACTGCCTGACACATTTATTTGAACAAAGCTAACTATTAGAACATTTCACTTCCGAAATTCGGGTGAACCAAATAGCATCATAGTATTCTCGCCGACTTGGCTCAATACTTGTGGCTGGAGTGGATGGGAGTGGGGATTTTCCCATGCTTAGTTATGCCGATTCTTTTGTCTATCTATCAGTGGCTCAAGCGACAATTTATCAGTCAGATCCCGTTCACGGACTAAAGGAGTTGGCACCAACTCCAAAAACCATTATTAATGTGGGGTGGATTCCTGAAAATCGTCATGAAGGGGCTGCTGGTTTGGATAGGGTTCACGAGCAAATAGCAGGGCGATCGCTCTTAAAAGTTATCGAACAGTCGGATTATCGACAGCTTAAAGCTCAAGAAACTAAAAAAAGTTTTACTCCCGAATCTTTACTTAAAGGATTAATTCGTTCCCATGCTAGTGATGTGGGCAATTTAGCAATTCAGTTAAGAACAACGGCAGAAATGAGTGCTGCGCTAAGTGCGATCGCTACCCGTCGCCAATATTCTATTTTTACTGGGGGGAGATGAAAAAAACCCTAGGAAAAGTTCTAACATATGCGAAGCGGTGACGCGATATGCGGAGCGGTATCCTTTAGGACCAAGGAGCTAATCCTTTAGGAATCCTTTAGGACTTTATCCACTCTCGGCGATGAAAAACCTAAAACCAATGATGCAGTATTGGAAACCGATAAAAATAACCCTAGGAAAACTATAACCCCCAGTAAAAAGTGAAACGCGGCGGTCTTGTGGGGGTTTCCACCCAACTAAGCGGCGCAAGCCCCATGAGCCATCGTTTCAAGAAGCGAAAAAAGGGTTATGGGACTGGATATATCGAATGTAAACCTATGAAAAGGAGTGGGAAGGAGTATCAGCAGTATTGGTATCACTATGAAGAGTGGAGGGAGGGCGATCGCCTGAGCAAAAAGTCTCGTTATATTCCCAGGCGATTGTTAGCACGGGTGGAGAAGTTGGAGGCGGAGAAAGTGTCAGTTAATAAGATCTTGAAAGTTTTGAAAGGTAGGAAAAAGTGACTGTGTTGGAAAAATAAGTTTTTAAAGGTGTTTAATCTAATAGTCTTTCGGCAACTGGTAATATTAGTGTTGGCAAAATACATTTTTTTCTAAGAATATGAGTTCATCTTATAGCGACTCGGAAAGAGAAGAAATAATCTATCAATTTCTCTACAAACAGGCAGAAGAAAAAGGCAGACATTCTTGTTCTGTATGTGGAGGAAGTTATTCTTTTGATAATATCTATATGTGTAGAAAATGCGGGAAGTTCTGGGGATATTGCTGCGTTCCCGAAGATCGCATTTGTAGTAAGGCGAACTGTCTTGGAACAATTCAATAGAGGAAGAAAGCTAGTCAAAAAGAAATGGCTCTATTAATTAATTTCGATCTTTTAACCTCTCCCTCAATCTCGTATACCTCTGCTGCTGCTTGACTTCCTTTACTGCGATCGCATTAGATTTTCAAGGTAATATTTTTAATTGAAGTTTAAACTGGGTTGTAGCTGTAGATTCTGAACCCTACAAATCCAATCAATACGATCAAACCTAGCGTTCTGCGAAAATAATTAACGCCTTGAAATAATTCAAGCCACGCCCAAGTAAATAAAGAGCCAAAAGCTATCAAGTCTAACCCTACATTGGTCAAGCCAGTTGTAAAGATTAGTTTGAGCAAACTAACTACACCCCAGACGATAATAGGTGGGTTTGGTGGTTGAGCAATAACAATATTACCATTGCTGTCACGGAAGAATTTAAAGAGGCAGGATAACAACGGGATATTCAGAACCCTGACTTTTATGAATACTTGTCGCCCAAGCTAAAGTAATTTCATTTAAATCGGCATAATCATAAACTACATCTCTGCCATCGAAATCGATAGTTACTTCCTTCTCCATATAGCCTGCACGATAGCGAAACTTTGACCAGGGCGACACTCCCACATTCACCGCAATCTTATCTGCTGTTAAAAAGCCAATACCAAAAATATCAATGGCTAGTTGATAGGGATTGGTTGTAACAGTGGCGATCGCACTATCGCCATACTGCTTATAAATCTTGACGGCATAGGTAGTAGATACGCCATGTCCTGAAAGAAAGATCATCTGTTTTGGTTAATAGTTTACCAATGTTCCCCAATATTAAAAGATAAATAATATATAGCAATATGCGGTGATCGAATGAATCAAACATGGCTGGGAATTGACCCTGGACTAGCGACAATTGGTTGGGCATTTTTAATAGAGAGTGAAGAGACAAAAGTACAATTACTACAATTTGGAACGATAGAAACTAGTAAACAGTTGACCACATCCGAAAGGCTGCTGGAAATCGAGCAGGATATGGTTGAATTGATAGCTGAATTTCAACCCGCACACATAGCGATTGAGATGCCCTTTTTTGGTAGAAGCATCAAGGCAGCAGGGGGAGTGTTACAAGCTTTTGGCGTGATTAATTTAGTCTGTTACCGAGAGCTGGGGATTCAACCTATATATCTACATCAATCAAGTTGGAAATGTCATCTCGGTTATGGCAAAGCCGATAAGAATGAAGTAGCAGGAATGGTAAGGGTTTTATTCGATTTAGAAACTTTGCCAATTGATGATAGCGTTGATGCCATTGGTATTGGTTATGCGGGTTTGTGTGGCTTGAGGAATAATATTGGTTGAAGAATTTAGGCAAAAATGTCTATTGTTTTTTAAACTTTTAAATAGGGTCTATTCTTGTTTGGGAGAATGATTGAGTTGGGAAAGCATTTTAGTAGGTCCGAGGTCGTTTAATTCATAACCATCGGGATAGCTTCTCAACTTACTGTCAGTGAAAAAATCAGGTTTTCTTCTCGGTAAAAGCCATCTAGAAACACGACCGCGTAACTTAAGACTATTTTCTCCTAAATTACGTAACTTAGCAGGAGGATTTGAGTAGCCAAAAGCGGTAAGGGTTAACTCATCAAACATCCCATGAACACATGGTCTAAGAAGAGGACGACACCAAGCAGGAAACCAACTGAGAAATAAATTGATAGTTGATTCGACCACACGATGATTGCTGTGTGAATAAATAAAGTATTGCTGTTCGTAATCCTGATTATATTGGGCGAATTTGTCATAGGTAGAAGGAATGTCGTAAATGTCCATCTTGTTACCAATTGCTTGCCAAAAGTAATAGATAGCTAGTTTTTCAGTTTCACCAAACAACCGCCAGCCAAAACGCTCGTTCCAGCGAATTGGCTCGTAGATAAACGTAGAAAGAACGTAGAGAAAATCTTCATTACTAATTGGGTAATGACCGTGAATGGCGTTCATCCTCCGAATAGACTCTCGACCACGCTCGCTGTCGTAGCCCCATTTAAGAATTTCAGCTACCAGTAAGCCCGTATCATCGTAGCGTTTTTGGGTATGATGATGGAATTCGCCAGTTCGGTCGAGTAGTTGGGAAATGCTAGGGATGCAATAAGTTTTGAGCATGGCTAGTTCTAGAGAACGGGTGATATCCCAAGGAAATTCATAGCCAGCTAATAAATGGCAAATCTGGCAATGGTCGGTAACTGGGTCTAGTTGTTGAATCTGCTGTTGACGAGCGTAACGTAGATCGAGCCAGGACATAAGACGATTCGTAGATTGAGAATTACTATCAACATTATGATAGTGAACGGCGATTTTTATAAAGTCGCGATCGCGCCTACCAAAATTCAAACTGGTAAAAAGTAACCCTACTCTTTACCGCCCATGATGTTGATCTACCAAAGTTTAAGGCGAGAAGCGGTTGAAGAAGCCTTAAGCTACGTAGCTCCTGTGGGCGAAGAACAAAGCCTCGCTGAGCGTGCCTTTGCAGTGATAGAAGCCAGTGTTAATACTTCAAATTCTAACCAGTTGACAAATGCGTAACAAGTGTACTACGCTCGACTTTTGAGAGATCCTAGTGCATTGCCGAAGTTGTCAGCCGCTGCTGAATGCAATCGTTAACAATTTCTTCATTTCGAGCGATCGCGCTTCTCCCGAACTCAGATTACACCCAAAACACGCCTTAGCCGAGCGTCGCGATTGCTTCGCAGTGCGCGGAGCGCAATCGCCTCCCTTGATGAAGCTAAACTCAACTATCGTCGTCAGCAGTACGAACACAGTCTTAAAGTATCTGACTATCAAACTCTGATCTCTAAGCAGCAGGAGCAAGTTAACTCACTTCAGTCTCAACTAGATACAGTTGATGATGAATTAGACAAGCTGACATCGGTTTATTCGCCTTATCGGGGAAAGATAAGAAGAGTGAAGATACTCGGACAGAACGAGCGGAGTATTACTGCTGAAGTGACTTTGGATATTCGGGGTGAGAAGTAGGGCGATCGCTTTCATCCTCTACTGTTCAATCAAGCGATCGCTGTTTATTACAAATTGTCGATATCGATATCAAAGAAAATAAATTAAAACCCTGTTCCTTTTAAATTTGTTATTTCATCCTGATGAATATGTAATTCAATTTTTTTCTTGTTAACTTTATCTTCCCAGACTAACTTTCCGTTCTTTGAGTAAGGTTCAAAGCCAATAATCACTTTGGCTTCGTAGTATGTAAGAGAATGTTTATTCTTGGTTTCTTTCAATCTTGCCCCGTTTTGGCTGAGAAGGTTTTGCCAGATAGTTTTGTTTAAAGTACCGTAACTAGTGTTTTCTAAATGTTCGCAAGCAATTCCATCATTATCTGAATCTAAAATGTCTGTATCAGATGGATTCGATCTTAAATGATTCTGCGCCTCATATTGATTATTGAAATCATCACAATCCTTATTTTTAGCTTGAACTTCAATTGGAAGTGTTGATAAACATAAAACGCTTACTAGAAGCGAATAAATAATCTTTTCCATTTGTATTACTATATATAGTTCTCTCAAGAATAAAGAGGGACTACATAGATAGCTGCGATCGAGATCGTTTCTGTCAACAAATGAAGCTGAGTCAGGAGTTTCTACAGTAAATTCAGTTATTTTAGCTTCGACCTAATTTAGACTATTGCCATAAAAGTATCACTAAAGTATGATTGAAGTACGAATTAAATATTAAATACTTTATAGATACTTATGAGATTAAAAATATGGCAGATACAATTATTACCTTTACCAGAAATCAGCTACAAGAGATTAAAGCAAAGGGATGCGATTATAGTTGGGTTCTGAATAAACAAAGAGCAGAAAAATGTAAGTATTTAGTTTGTTGTCATTCGGAAGGTGCTAAAAGACGAGATGCGTTTTTGCTAGCTTTGATTAGTGGAATTCGCCAGGTAGATGATGATGCCAACGGAAAGAAACGCTGGGATATTGAGATCTTTGAGTATGCCAATATCGATCTTCCTAATGTTTGGAAAGGCTGGCAAAATCCAGTTCACTACACTTCTTTAGGAGAACTAGGAATCGATTCATCTACTATTAAGTTTAAAAAACTGCCTGAAAGTGACAACTATATCTATTCATTAACCATAGAACAAGCAAGGCAGGGACTAGCAAAGTCTTTTGCTGTAAATCCAGAACAGATTGAGATTCTGATTAAGGGTTAATCGGTTTTTCTTGGTCGAGAAAAGCAATTTATTAAATTAATTAATTTAGGAAAAATTATTATGGCTTTAGAATTACACAACTTTATTTGGTCAGAAGAACGCTTAGTACAAGTAGAAACTCAACCACATCACATTACAGGTGTACTGGCTGAAGTGCGCGATCTGCTCTTTAATTCAGATTGTGATTGGGATGATATTTATTCTGCTTACTATGAATGCGAAGAAGATGGCACGATTACTTTTTACGAAGCTGAAAGTGCAGAAGCTGGTAATCCTGGCATTTGGACATATATGGTTTATAACTGTGCTGCTGGCGAAGAAAAAGTAGTAACTAATGTGAATATTAATACTTATGAACCAGCTTTACAGTTACAGAAATTAGGAGGTTTTTGAGGTGCGAAAGAGAAAAACCTGATTTTGATTGGTTATAGTTGGGTTATTTGATAACAATAATGCTGTGATAAACAATGCAACTGTACAAACACTTCACTGTTAATAACATTCAGTTTGAACCTTTTCCATTTAGGAGAGAACTATCGATGGAGTCATATTTGATAGAAAATGAAGGTGTTTTGGCTCTCGATCATAATTTGTTTACTGATGTAGAAATAATTGAAGCCGAGTTGACTCTTAAAGAAGGTAGAAAAAGTAAAGAAACAGATGGCAGGATTGATATTTTAGCCAGCTATTCTCAAGAGTATCTTGCTGTAGTCGAACTAAAATTAGGGCAATTAGAAGAAATGCATTTATCACAGCTTGAAGATTATTTGCAAAGCAGAGAAACTTTGGTTGAGAAATACAAAGACTTAATAAAAGATAGTTTTAGCGATCGCCCTAAATGGTTAGGAGTATTAGTTGGTGCATCTATTAACCCTAAATTAGCGGAAAAAATTAATAATGGCTACCAAGCAAATGGTAATATACCAATCGCTGCTCTAACAATTCAAAGGTATAGAGGTAATGATGGTCAGATATACGTTGTTACTGAACCGCTTTTCAATAGTAATCAATCAAAGAAAGATACTCAAAAATATATATTCAACGAACTTGAATTCGGCAAATCTAGATTAGTTTTAGAAGTTATTAAATCTTATGTAGCTAATCATCCAGAAATAACTTTTAATCAGTTAGCTTCTCAGTTTTCGCCAAATATTCAAGGTAAATCGGGTACGTTTACGACTATAGAAAAAGCTAACGAGATTTATACTAAAACAGGTCATAAAAGGCACTACATCAAGCCTGAAGAACAGTTAAAACTATTTGATTGTACAATAGCAGTTAGCAATCAATGGGGTATCGGTAATATTAATGGTTTTATCAATAATGCTCGAAAATTAGGCTATAAAATAAAACTGGTAAATAGTTGACACAATTGTCTTAATATGCGCCCCACCAAAACCATCTAAAAATCTATAAACTGACTACTACCAGCATTACTGTGATATATACAGATATTTCTCAATAGACTCAACTAGATAACGGGGGGATAAGTAAGAGCGATCGCTTAATTAAAAGATTAGTTGATGCGGAGATTGAGAAGGATGAAACAGTGGGAGAATTATTACAAGCAAACGATGAATAAGATTTAATTATGAATCTCATGCATGATTGTCCTGAATGTGATGGGACTGGAGTTGATGACAATTACGCAGACAATAAGTGTGATTGGTGTAATGGACTCGGAAGATTATCTGAAAATGAATTGTGGAATTACTACGATGTTGGTTCAGATAAAAAAGATGCGGAAGCTTTAGCATGGGCTGAATCTCAAGAAGGTTCTGGAACTTGGAACATAGACTCTTAGAGGAAAAGTAAAAACCTCGGTGCGATCGCCCTACCCAAACCAAACCATCTAAAACTCAATAAACTGACTAATACCAGCATTACTGTGATATATGCAGATACCTCTCGGTAGTAGTCACACTCGCATGATCCAAACTCTGCTGCAACAACCTTAAATTATAATTATTCTGGTTTTACTTCCCTTACCAAAGACAGTACACTTACCCTCGCCTTTGTGATGGGGTTTTAAATCGTTCCAAGTTAGCCCCACAACTTCCGACACTCTCAACCCACAGCCGTACATTAATAACAGCATCAAGCGATCCGTAGGGTACCCTAAAGGACTCCCTAAAGGGTTAGCTTCGCGTCAGCTCGCAAGCTCGTCTTAGAGGATATGCGAAGCGGTATGGTTTACCATTAGCTGGCGCGTCCGTCCTTCGCGTCGCGCGGAGCGTAATCGCGCTCATTTACTTACCGTTCTTGACCTACAGCTAGGACTACACAAGAGCGAGGGCAAGTCTCCTTATCTTTATTCAGCTACAAGACTCACACCTGACCAAAGTGCTACGTTAACTTGCCGTGAGCGTTCTGTTGAACTACTTCACTCTTCAATAGGAGAGATGATTATAGCCAAAGAGTCAAGTGAAGGGAAGACTATCCTGTCTTGGTGGCAGCAGCACCAAGACTTTGCACATAAATATCAAGATGACACTGCTGAATCGGTTGATGAGCCTCCTTTCTAGTTGAGATGACAAAATCAGGTAGTGTTGCCAAAAATTAGTCAACCACTATAGATGGTAATACTACATAAAAGTTACGATACTGCCAATAGCGTTTTGAGTCGAACTCCAGCTTGCAAGCCGACGCAGTTTCCCCGTCGCCATGTTGCGGGAGCAAGAAGGCGGGGCTTGCGCTTGACCTCCTTTCGCGGTCAATCAGGGCGAACTAATTCGAGCTTATAGCGAAGGTCATTACATTGCTAAATCAGTTTGTCCTGACATCGAACCCAAATTTGTCATCGACTGCATCAAATCGGCTGCCGAAGTAACTCAAAATTTTCTCGAAGATCTCAAACCCCTATTCATCACCTTTAATACATGACACAAAAGTCAAGCATAGGGTAAAATTAGGTATGAAAGATAACAAGATCATTCAACAACTCGATTGTTCATGGCGGGGAAACCCCGCCGACCCTCTCGTTCAAGCTGCTGCTAATAAGGGGAGAACTGTCTGGCTACAAAACTGTCTGATTGAGCTTTTGCCACAGTTAAACCAGCCCTCAACCGATTATCAGACTTGGTTTGATTCGATCAAATCAGTCATGAAGCAACGAGGATTAACTCAACCCACTCAACAAAAAGATTATCTGTCTGATATCCGTAACGCCATTAAAGTCATCGACCCCCATCACCCTGCTTTACAAGTTGTCGATTTCGACACCTCTACCTGGGTTCAAATCAATAACCGAGCAGGCGATCGCCTTGGAGAAAGAAAGACCAAGTTTATCGATAATCCTGATGCCATCGTCAAACTAGCTACTACTCTTTTGGGTAGCTATCAATGGTCGGAAATTGCTGCGGGCTTGGCTGTAGTAACTGGCAGACGCTCTACTGAAGTTATTAAAACAGCGAGGTTTCAATACAAAACTAAATACAGCGTTATCTTTACTGGCGCACTTAAAAGAGGAAATGAACCTGTCGAATGTGTCTTTGAAATTCCTACTCTTTGTGAAGCCCAGTTGGTAATCAAGGCGATCGCTAATCTTAGATCTCAGCTTGGACAAGAGATTCAAGATTTGACCAAAAGACAAGTTAGTAGTCGTTATGGTCGCGCTGTCGCGAAAAAGTGCGATCGCTATTTTGATGAGTTAGTCCCACCCAGAGAAGATCAGGATAACCTGTACACTCATCTTTTTCGCGCTGTCTACGCCACGATCGCTAGCTACTGGTATTGCCCCCCTACTGTTCCCGAAATCGAGTTTCGGGCTGCTATTCAAGGTCACTATCAGATTATTGACGAACTTGACCCTAAATTACGACGAAGTATTGCTGCGGGTAGAAATTACTTTGATTACAGGATCTCTGATGGTCAGGGCAACATTGACGGTCGATTAGGAATCAAGTTAAGTTTGCCCGATGTTGAAATACTCGAACAGTTTCAGCCCGCAGTTTTCCAAGCTGACAAACCCCCAACTAATCTTATAGCCTACACTAATACTACACTAGCTCAAACTCAACCAAACAAGCCCCAGATTATGAATCAATCTTCTAATTCTGCTAATTCTGCTCACGCTAATTCCATGGTCATCCCCTCTTTTTTTCAATCGAGGTTATCAACTATTGCTCAAAAGTTGGGAATTACTCCCGACCAAGCTATTCAGGCATTGTTTACCTGGACGGAAATGGGTCTATCTTTGGCGGAGCAATTATCAATAGAAGACCTTACTCCTCAAGCTATCTTTGAGTCCGTCGAACAGCTAAAAGCAACAGCAGACAACAATTCAGACTCAGTTGAGTTCGATTCGTCTCAGTCGGCTAAGTTAAATAGCCATAGCCTCAATCAACTTTCTATCTCGATCAGACTCTTAAGTGAAGCTTTGTACAATAAGCAGAACTCTCAAGGCGATAAGTCTACTCCACAAAATCCCACTACAGTTATCGAGCAAAAGCTACTAGACACTGCCGAGCATAATAATTCGCCAAGCCACAACAATTCCTCGGCTAAACTCCAACCAAATCTTTCTTTGCCTGTCGAGAAAGAACCTGCCGAACCAACTAAAAATAGCCAACCAACTTCTTCTAAATCATCGAAGGGAGAAAGTTCACCCCGTAAGATCTCTAAAAAAAGTCTTGAGGCCGAACAGGAGATCGATCGCGCTATCGATGCCATTATTCAATTCAATAACCAAGAAGATGTCTCTCATCAGGATAAATGGCATATCGGTGTCAGCGCCCTGAGAAAGTTAACCGAAAGAGGTGATTCGGTTATTCAGCGCGTCTTACAACCTAGAAAGACTGAAATCGAACAGCACCATGCTGTTCATCAAATCGGTCCCCGCCATAACTCCAAAGGTAAAACTTACCCTTCTATCGACGAAATTATTTCTCTGTGACTTCTCGCAAATTCAGTTAAATGGGGTTCAGCACGACCGCGATGCTACTCTTTAATTTGGCGAAGGTATTGCATTGATGTATTACTGTAAATTATTGTTATTGCTGGCGGTAAAGGTAGTGTAATAAAGATGTTGAAACAAGTTAGATTTCTCTACCAAATTCATATCTATTAATATAAAGCCCAATTACTAAATCGTGCATAAGAGCTATCTTTGAGAAACAAATAGTTTTGCGCTGCAATCTTTTAATTCTTGTTCTCAAAGTTAAATGCTTTCTCTCAATCTTCTGCATTTTATATTTGCTGATAGTTCTTTCTTCTTTAGAAAGATGACGCTCGTAAGTTTTTAATTTGTCAGTGTAAAATTTAGTAATTCCGAATGGTTTGAGTAGTCTTTTGAGCTTGAGAAACATTCGGTCTTGTCTTCTTCCTAAGACAAAAGCTAAAATCGTTCCTGTTTTATGGTCAATTGCGTGCCACCACCATCTTTGATAGCCTTTCTTTCCTACGTAGCTTTCCATCTCATCTACTTCAACCTTCTGAATCACTACTTTTAAATCTTGACGGCTTCTTTCTTTCAGCCATTTGTAATTGATTTGTTCGATTAATGATTCTTTTTTTTTAGTTCTGACATTACCGTAGAAGCACTAATCTTTAAAACTCTAGCTGTATCTCTAATTCCACTTCCATTTATTGTCATTTCGCCAATTTTTTCTTTGACTTCTGGTTTATAGCCACAATTTGTATAATCTAAAATGAAACTAGAACGGAAACATTCAGTATTACGGCAGCGATAGCGTTGTTTTCCTTGTTTCGATTTACCATTTTTGACTACATTTGTTGATTGGCAATAAGGACATTCTACTGCGATCCAAACCGTCATTGTAATATTTTATCCGCCAGCTTTTTAAATTTTTACATATTATATTATACACTCTTTCATTACACCACCGGATTAATCTAATTTTTTCTGCGAACCTCAGCAAAAATTAGATTAATCATTGAACGTCTAGTAATCTCTCAATTTTTTGCTTGATCGTATCAAAAGGATTGGGTTTAATTGCTATATTAAGCGATTTTAGGATTTGCTTCAGATCAAATAAAATTTGATCTGCTTCCAAATGATCTATACCTTTAAGTTGATGAATATAATCATTTCTTTTTTGACAATAAGCATTCAAATTTTGTAATAATTGGCATATTTCAGTATTCTTATCGTAGAAGTAATCCACAATAGCTATCATTGTAATACGATTATAGTTAGTAGCAAAAAATAGTTTTTGACCATTTTTAAGACGATATTCATTTAGATATTTTTGAAGTTTACCATCATCAAAATCCTTGATATTTTTATTCAATTTATCAATTAGTTTTTCATTCATCACTGAATTAATATCTTGTTCAGGTATTAATTCTTGTTTCAAGAGATAGAATAAAACACTTTCTTGAAAAACAAATATTTTTACTAGTAATTCAGAATATTCTTGATTCTTGGCTTTAATTTCTGCTTGAAAATAGATTTCTTTGATAATTTCTCGGTGTTGTCTAGCTGCTAATTGCTTACTTTGTTGGTGAAATTCTTGTCCACAAAACTGAGCGTGATTTCGTATTTGCTCAAAGCTAGTTTCAAATGCTGAACTTAAACGATAAGAGGCACATTTTAGTAAAGTACTGACTCCATTATCTAAAAGATTATTATTTTTGAAAGTTACTAATGCGCCATAATAATTATGACAAGCTACCTGTTCTTTAATAATTTTAATATCGATTGTTTTTTTAAGAACGGTAATATTAGATTCAAATACTCGTTCCTGATCGGACAGCATCAGATTAGGATTTCTCACCTGCCAAAGATGGCTATTAGTTGCTAATCCCGATGCTTGTAATATGCTCCAGGCGGCTTTCATTGCAGGAGTACCCGAAGAAGAGTTTAATTCCAAGCGATCGCCTGATTTTAATTGCAATTGGGCTTTGGCGATCGCTTTTTTGGCTTCTTGGGTAGCTAATAACAGATCGATAGGATCTTTTGACAATCGATCATCCACTGCAATTAATTCAATCTGTTCTGGAGCAATAGACAGTTGTTTTATTTCGCTAGATAGTAACCATTCTTTAGTAAAATGAGCAGCATCTTCTGTAGCAGAGGTGTAGAGTAAAATTGCTCCCTTGATTTTTCGTTCTTGTTCTAATAAATGGCAAATTAAAGTGACAATTGAACCTTCGCGATCGTTTTTATCCGAACCTGGATCTTGATTGCCGACAAAAGATAAGAGAATACTAGACATATTTTAATTAAAAGGAAAGATTTGATAATATTGGTCTGATTCTTGTTTTAGTTTTTGGAGATATTTAGATCGAGGTGCGACTGTTGCACCAAAAACAGTAACCACTTGATAATCTTCTAAATCTGCTATCCAAACAGGAGAAGGTTTTACAGGTCTATTAGTTTGTCCGCAAAGATTACCGTCATAATCTAGTTGGCCTCTCGAGTTATTAATTTTTAAATCTTGACTGTGTAAAACTGCTAAAGCATGAGGCTTTTCGTATTGTTCTTCGCCTGAACAAACTACAATACGACAATGTTGATCGACTGCATCAGACCAATTTTTGTCGCTTGGTTGATTAAAAGATAGGGGTGAATTAATATTTTGGCTTATATTGCTATTAAGAATTAACTGTTCTAAAGCGGAATAGAAAGCTTTGAGTTTAGTTTTGAATAATTTTTGAAACTCTTTAGCTGAACCTGGATCGAACCAATAGTCTTCTAAATTTGGATTATCTTCTTCATCAAGAATAAAAGTAGAACCACGAAACCACGGTGCATTTTGTCTATTTCGTCGAGAATAGCAAGGTCTTCTTGCACCCTGTCCGATGCCACCAAGGTTAAACATCATCCAAGTTAAATTTTTCAACAGTGATGAAATTACTTGGGTCTTATCTTGAGGCGTAGCGACAGAGTAGGATAGAGTCAAAATACCTTCTTGTTCCCCACAATCATCGTTTTTATTTTTTGCTTCTCGTTGAGTTACTGTTCCTGAGAAAATATTAACTTTTACCCAACCCAACTGCTGTTTGGGAGTAATCGCACCAAAAATTTGACCCTCCCAATTTATTACTTGTTCGGTAGATAAAACACCTAACGCAAAAGCCCGAAACCAATAGCGCAGAATTGATTTAAAAGCAGTAGGACGAACTTCAGAAACAGCAGAAGTTGCAGGTTTTAGATTTCCATTTCTATCAGTTTTTAAATTGTCATCTCGTTCTGTCTGAAACGGTTGTTTGACATTATTAAACTTTTGATGACCATGAATTAGCTGCCCTTCTATGGCAAACTTAACGCGGAAAAATTCACTGCTAGATTTATCTTGATTGCCTAAAATTAACTGTCCATAGCCTGTATTAATTTGTGAACCAACGCCAGCTTGTAAACCTACAATTAACCATTGTTTGACTTTGTTTAAAATTTCATTATCCTGGCAATTACTAACCAAACGTAAGCCAATTAAAAAGCTAGATTCTTGTAGAGAAAGAAAAACGTTGGGGTTAGAATCATATTTGGGTTGCTGATTTTCATCCCATTTCCAAATATTATTTGCCATATCTATACTCAAACCACCAGTTTGACTGGGTAAAGGATAAGCATCGAGAAAAACTACTTTCCCCGCAGAATCTTTAAGATTTGCTGTTTCAATCGAACCAAAGTAAGGGGCTACTTTTTGTTCTGCATCTTTCCATTTAATCTTTTCCGCAGCAACTATTTCTCGAATAGCTTGAGTTCTTGCAACACCCCGCAGAGTACTAGCTGGAATATAGGGCATTCCCAACGCATCAAAAGCTGGTAATAAGATACTTTCGGGGCCACGATGACCACCGATACGAATGCGCCAAGGGCATTTGACAGTAAAGGTGTTGTTTTTACCTACAATTAGTTCTGTACGTTGATTTAACTGCTTTAGGCGATCGCCATAATTATTGGCATTTTCCTGAGCTATTTGTAGGATCTGTAATTTAGTCGCATCTTTATATTCTCGTTCTGGTTCGCGCATCCAACGCAAGTATTCGACAAAACTAGCTGTAGAGTTTGGCTGAGGTGGATTATCAGAGTTTAACCAGGGCGATGGAGGTTGATTATTTGGTCTATTTTCATTACCGCGATTATTACTTCCATTATTGCGCTTGGGCGGTTGTGATTGATTATTGACTTGCGATCGAGGTTTAGGTGGATTTGGTCTTTGAGGATGTTGAAGAGGTTGTGGAGACATTTTATCTAGTAGTAATAAATAATCGGCAATCGTAGGGGCGAAGGTAGGTTCGCCCTGATAAAGATAGATTTGTTCTAAGCATCGCCTTTGACGTCGTTATAGATAGCGTTTGCCCAAAAACTAAATTCCTGTGCCAGGTTTAGTCCCAATCCAGTTAAACCTAAATAATCATCGGCTTTGAGTTGCTTGAGGGTATCTAAACCCTTATTGCCAGCCAAATCTTTAACTGAAGCAAGAAGTTGCAGACATTCAAAGTATTTTTTGACAACATCTTGTTTGCCTTTTTGACTTAATGCTTGTTCTTCAGCTTTGAGACGCATCATGCCCCAAGTAGCAAGATAGGTATATAGTTCTACCGCTTGGCTTTTTTGCTCTTTAAGACGGGAATTATCGTTATTATTGTTAGTTCGTAATTCTTGTAAAGCTCCGTAGACAGGAGTACTAAGGGTACGAGGGTCGAAAGTTTGCATGATAATTTCTCCTTATTTATTTACTGATGCTGGCCACTGTTGAACAAAACCTCTGCCTAAGCTTTCTTGTCCGCCAATTTGTAAAATTTCTCGATTGGCTAATAATTGACTAAATTCTTGATGTATTTCAGATGACTTCCCATTAGCAGCAGAGGTAGTTCCCCAGGTAAAATACATCAGGGTATCGGGAGGAATGGCTTCTTCATAGCGAAAACCACCATCAACAGTTTTATTTTCATCAAGTTTGATTTTGACTTGTCGCCACAAACTCATTTGAATTAAAGTCCCGCAGTGTCTATCTGGCAAGACGATCGCTCTTTCAATGGTGTTAGTTTGAACATTTTGTGGCATAAAATCTTGCCAATCTTGCCACTGTTTTAATTCTTCTGCTTTGAGAATCGCATCTTTGAGATAAACAGCGGAATTACCATTGACAAAGTTGCAGCTATATTCCACAGGAATTCGATCCAACTTACCTGTAAACCTCGCCCAACGTTTTAGTAACATCGGACAACTAACCCAAACCACTCCATGACTCAGGGAAGGTACAGGAAGCCAAAGTAAAGCACCATCACCAATCCAAATATTTCCCTGTTCTAACTGGCTGGCATTTTCTAAATCTGTACCAAAAAGTTTAAATTTTTGGTTTTTGTCTTCCACACTAGCCCTCAGTCTACCGCGAATACTGCTAGAGGGAATATAGGGAAAGTTAGTATGAGATTCGCGGGCAATTCCCAATAAGTTTCCTTCTTGAGTTGTTCCTCCTGTATGTAAAGGAGAAAGTAGATAAAGATATGTGTAATTAATCGTCATAATAGTTGCTTTATTTATCTAAATAAGAGATCCACAATAATTCGGAATAGCCGAGGTTACGCCAGCGTTTAACTTTGCTGGGGGCTTCATTTGACTCTTGAAACAAAGCATCTGGTTGTTCCAAGTAGTAAACACTACCAGCAGGAGCAGCAAATACTTGAGGTGCAGGAATACTTGGGTTCTTGTTCTCTATTCCCTGTCCCCCGTTTCCTGTTCCTTGAATCCTGCCACTAATTGCTAGAGGTTGGGCAGTAGCCACACTAACTAAGTTGCCTTCTTTTTGATTGGAATTAACGGTATGGGCGAGTTTCCATTCCCACGGATAGGATTTACAAACTGACTTTTGGTCTTTATGAATGCGTTCAAATACTCCTGGGGTAATTAAATAAGCTAAGGATTTACCTCTTGTTTGATAGTTTTGTTGAGATTGCTGCTGTAATTCCTGCCATTGTTCGCCTAATTCGGAACATTCTTCGATTAATACCCGATGTCCCTCTCCTCCCAGTCTCATGGAGGTAGGGGTATTGGGAATTTTGATGTCTAGAGCAATCGCCAGACTCCAGCCTGAATGTAAACGAATGGCATTCTCGACAAAATAACCATCCACATCTTTTACTTGCCGACTATCAGAAGCGATCGCATTATGAGAACGAGTTTCTATCGTCCAAGGTTGAGAACTTTCTCCCTCTTGACATAGCCAATCTTCAGGTTTTAAATCTTGGTTCTCTAATAGTTTAGTAACTATAGAAAAAGGTAAATAATTGCGCGGTTTTTGTTCGAGCTTATTTTCTTGGTCTTTGCTATTAGCTAATTTTTTTAATAACAAAGGTGCAGGAGATAGACGATCCCAGATCATCTGTTGAGAGGGAGATTTTTCATCCAACCAAGCTACAGGGTGGAGTAAAGAGTTATTAACATAATTAAGAGGACGGGGAAAATAAAGTTCTTTTTGGTAGCAGAGAAAAGTACCCTTAAGAGTTAGGTTTTCCTTACTATTTAATAGTCCTCTAATTGCTCCTGCGATCGTATGTCCGTTGGGAGGAAACACACTTCCTGCCCAGGCTCTTTCCCCTGGGGTAAAAGGTTTGGCATCGCGAAATAATAGTATATCTAATGGGGTAAATATGTACCAATACATGATTTTTCTTTATTAGTTTTTATCTGCCGATTTCTTAAATTGAATGCTGCTAATTTCAGCCAGTTTTTTATTTCTTCGTCTTGTTGCTTGCTTGGGCTATAAGTAAATAATTTACTAAGTAAATCGCTGAGTTTTTGAGCAAAAACTTCACGAGATTCTGGGTGATTTTTAAATATATTTCGGCGATCGCAAAAAGCTTTTGTCCACTGTAAAATTGCTTGTTCTGGTGCAGGATGTTGTAACCAAATCTCAGCAGCCTGTTCAAAAATTGCCCAGTCTAACTCATCATGTTGTTGGGCAAATTCTACGATCTCTCGCCAACAGTTAAAGACACTAAATTTAGCTGTAGCTTGTAAAATATTACCGTTGCCATAAATCGCCCGAACTTGAACCGCATCTTTGTAAGAGTCTTGATTATTAACCAGATAGTAATGTTCTTTGGCTTCTTCTTCTGCCTCCCAAAGATTTTGTAGCGCGATCGCTAATGGTACAGAATGATGGGCGATAACAATTCCAAAACTAATAGTTGCTGCCGATCCTAAAGTAAACAAAGGACGATCTGGTAAAGTTTTTGGTCCCTGTCCTGTAAATTCCCAATAATCCCCCTTATTATCAAATTCATTACCTGGATCTTTTTGTCCTTGAAAACATTGCCGAATATCCCACAGCCAACTATCCCATTCCCAAAGATTGGTATAAGCTAAAATATCGTCGCCACCGCAATAAATTAGTCTGCCAGCATATCGAGATTCGGTAAGATAGGGTACTAACTGATTGGCAAAATCCAGAAGAGAACGGCTTAAGGCACTATGGGTAGCAGGACCCATTCTTTTTTGAACGTTCAAAAATTCAGTAACTGGCTGCTTGATTTCATCAGGAAAGCGATCAATCTTATCAATTAACTCTTGAGGAATATATTCACGATATTGTTTTAATTTTGTTCCCTTTAACCATTCACTCATACTATCGCCATCACCAGCAGCAATTACATACCAGTCAGTGGGGTTTTTTCCAGGAGGGAAATAGGTAGCAATAGTATTTCTTAACTTGCTCAGTTCTGCTTTTTGCTCATTCTTATTTTCATCAGCAAAATCTTCAATTAGCCAACTAGAATTAATTAAACGAGGATGAGGTAAGTTTCGGTAATTTCGCTCGATCCAAGGGATGCCCCAAGAATTTTGGTTATTGTTGTCTGTTTCTTTTTTTGCCCAATCGAAGCGATCGCCTATTTCTCTACAAGCAGTTTGATAATATTTAATCGCCTCATCATCTCCCGCTTTTTTCGCTTGCTTTAACCAGCCAGCAACTCCCGAACTCAGATCGGGATAAGTTAAAGATAAGTTGGGAATATCTAAAATCTCGGGCAATATTTTATGTAAAACTCGCTTGACTACTTCAGTAGCATTTAATTCTTCAATCCCGTCAAATAAACCCAGATTTTTGCCATCCGACCAAAACTTTTTGGTTTGCCCTTCGCTTACCCAGTCAGATTGATGGTTATGCACCACTGAACCAATCCCAGAGATAGTGGAACGAGTACCGAAAGCAGTGGGCATTGACCAAGTACGGGCGTTTTTGACTGCGGTTAGATTATGACGTAGGCGATCAAATATATTACCCCACCATGAACCAACGTTAAGATTAGGTTGTCTGGAATAGGATTTTGACTTTGATTCTGTTTCTGTTTCCGTTTCTATTTCTGATATATCAAAAACTGCTTTGAGAAATTCAGCTTCATTTTGTTCAAATAATGTTGCTGATTTGTCAGGCTCTTTGCTATTTTCTTTTAAACCTGTAAAATCATTTTGTTTTTTACACCAATCTTGATATTGTTTGTGATTTTCTCTTTCTTTTTCTTTATCTTTGTTTTTGCCGTATGAATGATGTAATTCTGTCTCTAAATTTCCAATTGGTAAAGCCGTCCAATATGTTTGCCATTGAGACTTGAGCCAACCTTCCCAGGTATGGGGGTTAATATCTTTCCAGGCTGGATTTATCTTTTGCAGAAATTCTAAGCTTTGGTTGCCCAACTCTTGCCATTCTTGTTCCAAAACTTGTTTGGCATATTGTGTCACTGCATAGATCGGATTATCTTTAATTTCATCGCCTTGTTTGCCGTTATCTGGCACAATCATCACGATTACGTTGGGAAAACCAGCCGTTAGTAATTGTTGTGTCGTAGGTTCTTCAATCCACTGACTAAATTCGGGATATTCTTGTAATAACCAATGGTCAATTAATGGTTGCTGATACAAGCAAGGATACAACAATGTATCTGCACCGTATTTTTTCGCTAGTTCCCAACAAACCTTAGCTGATAAATAATGCAGCAACCAAGAACCAGCCCAAAAATCGCGCATCTTACGACTGGCTTTGACTAATTCCTGTACGGGAGAAAAGGTAAATACTACTAAATTAGGACGCGAGCGCGTAAATCTATCTCCCTTACTGGGATATTCTTCTGGATTCTTATAATGTCCTGCCAATCCACCAGCTAATGCAGAAGTAATACTTGTATGACTCCACAAGGAGGCATCGGGAAAACGAGTTTCGGCAGGAAGCAAATATACTTCTAATACATCTTTAGCAAGTAAATCTGGATAGCAACGCCATAGCCACCAATGAACCAAACGAGGATCTTTATATTCTTCGATCAGGTTTAATACTGCTAATTCTTTCTCTTCTAAGAACTCTTTGCGTTTGCCTTCTTGCAGCCTGGTATGCCATTGAGGTATCTTTAGAGTCTGCGATTCGCCAGATAAAAGATGGTGTATTTGCAAACCATCTTCACGGTAACTAACCGCACTTCCATAACCTAATCTACCGATACTACTTCTATCGCTTGCAGAAGCAATTAAGTCGCATAGCCCAACATGTTCTAACCATGTGCCGTTAAGAGATTTGGCTTGAATCGGATCTACAGATTCATGTTTACTTTTAGATTTAGACGATCGCCATCCTGCCATACACTGCAAAATGTGCCATTGTCCTTCTCTACCTAAATCTTGTGCGTGGGATAAAGCTTTTAAACCTGGATCGTGAAGTAAACCCCAGATTTTAGCTTGCCAGTAAAGTCTTGTCATTAACCTGAATCACTATGGATTGAGTTTCTCTTCAACTCTAGCCGAGTGATTATAAATGGTCTAGCAAGTAATAATACTGAAAATTACTTTTGTAATAGCTTTAAAAGACTATCGGATATAGTTTTGACAATCGCGTTTGCCTTTGTTTTCAATATTTTCTTTTAGTGGGATTGCTTCAAAAAACTTAATAGATTGAGAGAAAAAGAAGATTTTGTTTTACGTAATTGTCTATGATATTTCTTGTGATAAACGACGCAAAAAAGTGGCGGACTTATTAGAAGGTTACGGTGCCAGAGTTCAATATAGTGTTTTTGAATGTGTTCTCGATCGCGCTCAATATCGGCAGCTTGGCGATCGCTTGAAAAAGAGAATTAAACTAGATGAGGATAGTATTAGGATTTATCCCATAACTCGAAATACTTTGCAGCAAGTAGAAACTTGGGGTGTAGGAAATAATCTGACTCAACCACCTAGTTCGACAATTATCTAAAGGCGATCGTATTTATTGAGTAATTTATTTTTATTATTTGATAAATCTTGCGAACCTTAGCCAAAATCGCTGTAATCCTAATGATCTCGTTGTGAGCCTCGACTTATCGCTGTGTATATCTTTTACGGATTTTCTCTTGTTTTTTAACAGCCTATCTTGCTTTATTTTCTCTGAGCCTCGCAAACTGCCTCTAGACATCAGGCTCTATCTGGGTTTTAATTGAGGGACTCTCTAATTACTAGAGAAACTAATTGAATGGAAACTGAATAGGAAGCAATTCGTGCTTCGTCAACGGTTAATTTGTCTCTCTAATTACTAGAGAAACTAATTGAATGGAAACTTCAACTTCTAATGTCACTCCATATTTCATATTATCTACTCTCTCTAATTACTAGAGAAACTAATTGAATGGAAACCTTGTTCTCACTACTACAACTAGACACATCTGCACCGGAACCTCTCTAATTACTAGAGAAACTAATTGAATGGAAACGTCTCAACAAGTAATTCTTGAGGATCGCTGTCAGTGTAAACATCTAACACCTCTCTAATTACTAGAGAAACTAATTGAATGGAAACGACGATCCCAACTATTGCGATAGCTGTGGGGGTTAGCTCTCTAATTACTAGAGAAACTAATTGAATGGAAACGATATGAAAAATCTCCATTGATATGGAATCCAATCCATGTCTCTCTAATTACTAGAGAAACTAATTGAATGGAAACTATATTCGATTAATTTATACATGGCAATATATCTCTTTGCTCTCTAATTACTAGAGAAACTAATTGAATGGAAACCTAATAGTTTCAAAGGTGTTTTCTACATGAGCGATCGCACCACTCTCTAATTACTAGAGAAACTAATTGAATGGAAACCATAATTGTTAGATTTACATCTAACACAGAACCTTCTTGTCTCTCTAATTACTAGAGAAACTAATTGAATGGAAACTGAAAACCAATGAATGCAATCATGAACTTGGAAGAATGGACTCTCTAATTACTAGAGAAACTAATTGAATGGAAACTATACATTAGTTTCTTTATTAATTCTTTCAGCTGATTCATAACTCTCTAATTACTAGAGAAACTAATTGAATGGAAACAGAAGAGGTGTAAGAAACAGAAACTGCTTTTTCAGCTCTCTAATTACTAGAGAAACTAATTGAATGGAAACATAAATGAATTAACTTTCTAAATTCTTCATATTAATATTCTCTCTAATTACTAGAGAAACTAATTGAATGGAAACTACAATGACTTGGTTCTAGTTCGTAAAGCTTTTCAATTGCTACTTCTCTCTAATTACTAGAGAAACTAATTGAATGGAAACTAAAAAAGCGATCGCCCAAGTAACTTATAGAGCGATCGCTTTTTTATAGTAAGCAATATAAGAAAATATGAGAATACTCCCTATTCCCCAAATAACTACCGAATCAAATAAGGTTGATAGAGTTGAGCTGGTTGATAGACAAATTGCTTATATAACTTAACCTGCTGCAAGAGTAAATCCCATCGAGGTTGATTACCTAGATCGGTTTTGATTTCTTCTTCCATTCGTTGCAGAAATGCTTGTAAGTAATTCTTTCTTCCCGCATCATTAAGAAAACAACCGCCATTTCGATAGACAAAATCTGTTTCCGAGTTGATCATTCGCCGATTAATCAAATATAAAACTAAAGAATCAACAATAGGAGCGCGAAATTCTTCGATTAAATCAGAAGCCAAAGCTGCATGACGATAATTTCCCTGGTGCAAACAAGCTTGATAAGGATCGAGTTGCTGTAGTTCAATTAAAGCTAAAAGATGATTCCACAAGATCTGATAACCAAAACTCAGCATAGCATTGACAGGGTTCCCTGGAGGGCGACGGCTACGAGCCACAAATACAAAATCTAGATTAGTAATCACTTCACCATAAGCAGAAAAATAGCTAGCTGCACCTGCACCTTCTAAACCGATTAATTGCTCCATGTCTTGAACTTGTTCTACTTTAGTCAGTAAATAATTTAAATTCAGCAGAGTTTGAGCTAATATTGGTGTCTGTTGTTTTCGCTGCTGCCGTTGTAATAAAACGCGACTGTTTTTTAGTTTGGCAAGAGTAATTTCTCTGGCTACGGCTAGTTTTTCTCCACGAGATAATTGCTGTTGATAGCGCGAAAGCTGACGATAGCCTCTTTCTAGAGGCAAAACTCGACCATAACAATAACCCATGCGCGAAAGATAGACAATGGGAATATTTTGCCAGATACAAGCTCTAATTGCTTGAGTGGTAATTTGCGACTTACCAAAAATTAAAATCTGTTCGAGCAGCGGTATTTTAACGCGATTAACAATGTCTTCTCGATAACGAACGATTAAAGTTTCTTTACTTAAGGATATATTGCAGCCCTGTTGGGATACATAAAGACTTTTCATAGTCTATTTTTCTCTATAGCCGACGCTCTTTGATTTTTAAGCTGCAATTCTTTTTCAGTATTTAAGGAGGCAAATTTATTTTGCCTAATACTAGAAAGAGCTAGCCAATCAACAACCAGATCCGCAAAAGTACCGACAAAAAAGCTGGAGACAGTCACTAAAAAGGTATTACCGATTACAGCTGCCAAGCCCAAAGGAGCGATTAATAATAAAGCTAAGGTAATTGCACCATTAGCTATAGCGGTACTAAAATTTCTGATTACTGCTGTCCGAGTTGATAAATACATTAAATATTTTTGTAATATTAAAGTTACTTCATGAAACTATAATTTACCTAATACATCTCAACTAATTCTCTAATTTCCCAATATTTACTGAATTACAAACTGGCAAGTAAAAATTAAACTAAAAAAGAGAATCGAGTAACAAGGAGATCGCCCTTAAATATTTTCTTTTTTTTGACATTAATGATTCTTTATTCCCTGCTCCCATAATATCCATGAATCAGTCTTCAAAAATAAACCGTTATACTAATATCCAAGCTTTAGAAAGATTATTATTATTAATTGCCATATTAATCAAATATCCAGGAGTTGGATGTCCTAATGAATTAGAAAAATCTGATGATAAGCATCATAATGCTTTGAAATTAGTGCAAATTAAACTACAAGAATTAGCTTTATCACTAGGCATTGACTTACCAGAACAATATCCAGCTACAGCTACTTTGAGGAAAGATTTAGAATTATTGAGAGACTATCAAATTTTAGACCATAGAATGTATCGCTGGGGTTATTATCTCGGTACAGGAGTGATGAGTAAACAAGAACTTAAAGCAGCATTTAATGCTTTAGAATCTCAGGCAATATATCAGGGAGATCCTCAATTAAGAAATATCTACTATTCACTTAAAAAACGCTTGCGCGGATTTGAATTTGAGGAACAACAAGATTTCTTTTATCCTGTCCGCCAACATCTTAATCGTGCTATTAATTATACCGATCCTCAAGAAATGATGAATCAAGGTGAATATCGTCATACTTTATATCATCAAATTGAATTATTAGAGGAAGCTATTATTACAGGTCAGGCAATTGAACTTTCTCGTAATGTCGATCCCTATGGTGAAAACAAACTTGGTTTGATTACTTTATATCCTTTACAACTAATTTATTTTGATATCGCCTGGTATTTAATTTATGAAAATGCTCAAGATGGTACTTTATCTACTGGTAGAATTAATCGTTTTAAAGATTATCTAAAAGTTGTGACAAGCACAAAAGCGAGAAAGATAGCAGAGCAACAAAAAAGCCTGAATAATGCTCACCAATTAATCCGCAATGGCTGGGGTTTAAAATTAGGAACGTTTGAAGAACAGCAATTGGAATTAGCAGGTAAACTGGCGCTTATTTCCGCCAAAGTCCGTTTTTTTCCGCCCGTAAGTGCTTTTATTGCTGAGGGAGAACGAAGACATCCCCGACAGATAATCGAAAAACATCCAGATTATTTAGATTATTCCCTTAAGCTACCACTGCGATCGCTGGCTGAATTTGGATTTTGGATAAATCGATATTCAGACAACGTTATAGTTTTATCCCCACCCGAATTAAAGCTTAAACATCGTCAAGCCGCAATGTCTTTGATGCAAAAGTATCAAGAACGAGAAGCGACTGAAATGTCATAATTTTTACCTAATCTGCGCGAAGTCCTACACTGTATCGCAGCGCTTTCACGGTCAAGCCGCCCTAAAAAATGTTATACCCTTATGGTACTAGCCCTAAAGGACTTGTCTCGCTTAGTTGGAGATTAGCTCCTACGTCGCGTCCTTCGCCTCGCACTAGCGACCTAACGTCTTTTAAAGACGCTAGGTCGCTGCTCAATCTTTAATTCAGCGTTGGGAGGGAATGTAGCCATTGTCCCATTTTCATCGCCCAACACATGGCTAAACTCATTAAAGCTAATAACTTACTTAATCGTTGGGCATCAGTAAAATGAGTGGATTCAAGGCAAAACCCCCTAGTTTTAAACATTCCAAATAAAGTTTCGATTCCCCAACGCTTGGCATAGTCAGAAATAGCTGTTTGAGGAGAATCATCCGAGATAACTACTAATAACTCTCCATCTTCGAGGCGTAAAGCAGAAATGTAGACCAATCGACCCCAGACCCAACGACGACCTGACAAAATTTCTCTTTGACCAGGTTGAAGATGAGCGAAAATAATCGAAGCAGCAAGCCTTTTTTGACCATCGCTAATTTGGTCGGTTTCTCGGATTCTGATTCGGAAAGGAATCGTTGGCTCAATCAGCAGATAAGTTAACCACTCCCGACCAACAAATTCCCGATCTCCGCAGATCTAAGCAACTTCTGCATCAGGGAAAACTTCTCGAAAGCGATCGAGTAAATCCATACGTTCATTACTGTGGGAGTTGCCTTTCTTGTCGAGCATTTCCCATAACAATGGATAAGCTACTCCTTCATGTACTACTCCTAACATCAGTATATTAAAGCGAGTATTCCCAAATGACCATTCCGTTCTATCCTTACTAAGCACCCAAGGCTGAGGAATTTCCATTAAGGTGACAATAATTTTGGCGATCGCGACATAATCTAAATTAAAATCCTTAAAAAATCTCTGTAGGCGTTTGTAATTAGAATCTGTCTTAACTTGAGTCCTAAACCCAGTCGCTAATTCCACTAAATTGATAGTTTTGACTCTGAGTAAAGCAATTAAAAATAGCGCCAGAAAGCTTAGGCGTGCGCCATGCCATCCTAAAAGTGGTTTCAGGGTTTGTCGCAATAAGTTAATCTGATTCATAGGGTTCGATTTGAGTGTGGTTACTTTAAATCAAACCCTTTTCCTGTAGTCTTTTGCAAGCTTCTGGTTTATTTTTTGTCCTGTACTTAGAGCATTTTTACCTTCCCCATTTAAAATGTACATAACTACTTTAGGGATTTGGTCAATCAAGGCGATCGCCTTGGAAGCATCCCACTTTTAGCGTGGTGATGCTTAATTTACCTTGTGGTTGGGAGAACGAAAGTGAGCGTCTATACAAGTTAACTTGATGAACAGTCAGATTGTCTACCAAGACATTGCCATAATCGCTGCCATACCTTCAGCTCTGGCAGCAGCCACCGCATAAAATATTGACTCAAACTGGTGGACTCTGCCCTCTTCATCAATTACCAAAAATTGATAACATTTGCTGGGCGAATAATAGACCATCAACAAATATCCATCAACTCCTACCACTTCTTCAATCATTATCTTTCCATTTAAGCTTTTAAGTAGCGAGGAGCTTGTGTTCTAGCCTGTTCTAGTTCTTCCATCACTATGAATTTCTGCAACTCAGGTTCAAATTTAACTTTTGTCTGCACAAATAAACGTGGCATTTGCCCTTTTTGCTCCAAGTTGGGATCGTATTTAAACGGCTTTGGTGACGAATCGAGCCATTCTACTGGTAGATGATTGGGTCGCAACCACCTACTTGCTTTTTGCCGACCTAATTTCTTGGCTTGCTTGGCTAAACTCTCACTGTAGTTTCTCATCACTGTTATACCAGGATTATCACAAAGCTTTACATACTGCCAATATCCTGATATTTGGAATTCTCCTACCGCCAAATCCCCAAATATTCCTGCTGTTTTCTGCTTCTCTTGGAGGGAAGGTTTTTCTACTGATACTAAATAAAAGTTTATTTCGTAGGTAAAATTATTCCCTTCTTTTTTTAACCGCGAAATGCGGTCAGGCGCAAGCCCTGGCTTTAAAAGCCAGGGAACGCCTGACCTGTAGTTGACTTGAGGATAAACCGATATTTTCTGGATTTTACTGCCTTGGCTGGATATTTCTTCGAGCAATTTAGCGTAATCTCGTTTTCTCGATTTAGCCGTATAACCCAAGCGATATTTTTGATTACCTAAAGTGATTGTTAGCTGCGACTTCTCGGTCAAGGAGATTATTCCCTCAATCACTCCAATTGCTTGAAATATTGCCGCATTTGCCTCTGCCTCTAAAGATGCCACCTTCTTTTCCAGTGGCAGTTCTTTGGTTACAGTCTCTATAGATGATTTGTCTTGTTCCACTGTTGACTTTGGTATTTTCAACCCAGGGGCGACTATTTCTTCTGCTGCTACAAATGCTTTCTGGCTTTTTTGAGACGTACTGTGACCTTTTTTTGCTACCTTGGTTGCAGTTTCACTATTCTTCACTTCGGCTATTTGTTGTTCTGCTTTGTGCAGTAAGCTTTCGTACATGGCTTTTTCTCTCGGACTCAAAGCACTCTCTACTAGTCCTTTAATTTTTTCTAAATCTTTTTCTGTTGCTTTATTCACCATGCTCTTAATGTTCTTAAAGTTTGACCTGCTAGACGAATATACTGGGGCGATTACCCCCAGTAAAGGCGGAGCTTCACTGAAACGGCAAATCGATCGGCTACTACTCAACTAATTTACTGTGTGGCAAATCTGAGAACGTTTACGTCCATTAAAATATAGATCTTCAATAGCGGTTAACGATGAGAAATTCGTTTCTTATTTTTGACATTTTTCTAAGCCGCTAATTTTAATCAACTCGTCTATTATTTTCAATGCTACCAAATTGAATTGGCAATTAAAGACCTTTAAAGATGCGAGCGCTGTAAATAGGTTCAATAACTTGAGTTAATTTGATATGTCTCAGGTCAGGATGGTGAGGATTAATGACTATAATATATTCTAAATTACCTGGGGTGGCAGCACTTGGCACAAATAAACACGATTCTTGCCCAAATTTTAACCAAGCACTACCAATCTCTTTGGTACTTCTTGGATGGGGGTAATCTTGCCAATTTTCGGGTAAATCTCTTAACAAAATAGTTTTAATCTCAACTGGGTCGGGTATTTCATATTCCCCCATGACATAGTTTTTAGGTACGAGGTCGGGACTTGGAAAATAATTTGCTAATTCTAAAGCAGCTACGGATGGATTAGGAGCAAAATAAAGAACAGGATGAAGAGGAAAATTCCATCTTGCTCCTTTACGGTAGGAGTTTCCCATGCCATCATAGCTTTCTAAGTAATCCCGTTTAACACCACGGTAGATGAGCATTACGTAAAATCACCATCTTCCATGACCATCAAGCAATCTTTAACTAATTCTCTGCCCTTAAAAGTATCTAACAAATCTATTGGGACTTGTCCTGATAAGGCAGGAATCTGAGTGTGAAACCACTTCAAAGCGGTTTTAGCATCTTGCTCGTAGACAGAAAAAGCCAATTTAAACACTTTTAAAGTATCTAAAATAGCTTCACTAACGCTCGGAGATAAATGTTCTTGATGATAAAACTTGCTGAGGTTGGTTTTATCAGTATTTAAAAGACTAATAATGAGATTTCGCACCCCCAAAACCTTGATTGTCGGCTGTAATATCGCTCCTGAAATCCCCAATCTTGAAGCTTGAATAAAAGCACCATCTTCCTCTAAAACTTCTGGTGGTATCCGTGACTCAGTTAATATGCTTTCTAAATTTATAGTTTTCATGACCTTTATCAGCTTTATCGTAAAGTTAACTACATTGTAGCGTAATATTTACGATAGCTGTCTTCATTTGGACTTTGATTGTCGCTTTGCCTCTGATTGAGGTACTTACAGCGCTTTGCCTCTTAATAGGGGACAATAAGATATTTAATGGCGGACGAGATAGCTCCATTTCCTTCTTACGAAGTTTGCTTATGCTTGCGGCTTGCACTTATCGCATTGAGTGTATCCCTTCGGGACAACGGAGGAAACCCCGCGATGCGAAGCGAGTACCACAAGGGTATAACATCCTTTAGGGCAAAGGCTCTTCGCGCTTCTAGCTTCACCCATTAATTACAGACAACCTCTCTATTTCTACTAACTCACTGACCATCTCTAGTTTAACCATCTCACCCTCTATCCCCTCTACGGTGAAAGGTGAAAAAGAAGTCCAATGCCCTGGACAATCCTCTATTTCTACGCGCTCTCCTACTGTGATGGCAGATTGATTATCTGTAGCAGCTTGTTCTGTTTGAGTTAAAGCTTTTTTTTGTGATGCATATGATGGCATTTTCAAAAACTCGTTATTTATTTCCTTTCTCTCTAAATCTCCCTTATTTATCGTATTACACTTAGTTTCATTTTCTACTTTATTTTGACTATCTGAGGATTTTTCATTTTTGCCGTCACATCGGTCACATTCACTACTGTCAAGCGTTTCATCCATCACCGTTACTATAACATCCGTCACCTTATCCATTATCATTGCCCACAATTTACTTATTACATTTGTGTTCTCTAGTCGAGGACTAATATTTATTTCTATTGCTGTATTTCCCGTAATCAGTGGCGGCGAAGTGTCGCTCTCATCTCGAATCTTTAGCCCCACAAAATATGATCCATGACGATCGCGTTCTCGAATAATATCTAAACCCAACTGGTTTTTACCCAAATCAGAAAGTAAGGTGACAAATCGACGTAGACTGACTGGGCGAGTACCACTGTTATGGCAGTATTCGGCATAATTAGGATAAAGCCATCTATCGGTGTCTAAATACCAATGAGGTGAATTACTATCTTTATCTCTTTTTGCCACCCCAATATTGGTTCTGGCTTCAGCCTCGTACACCACAAAATTATCTAACCAGTCGGCAATGGGATTTGTCTCCACCAGCGTTCTTGCCTTCATTGCCAACAGTGAAGGTACACTCAGTTCATAGTTCTTCACAATTGAAGTAGCTTCTGTTTCATCCATCGCTAGCACCCAGTTAAGTAGTCCTGGTATATATGGCAGAAAATCACCCCTCATTTGACCATTTTTATGTTCAATTAAATTCTTTTGGCGATCGCCCTTTATTTGGTTGAACATGGGTATAGATATTCTTCTTCTTGCCAACCCTGATGTATAGTCACAACTTTGGATTACTTCGTTAGTCGAAACTATCACCAGGGCATCAGGTGTGAACCCACCTTTGCTCTGCTTAAATTTGACTTCGTAAGGCAAACTATCTTGTCCTGTCAGATTTTTAAGCTTCCCGACTTCACCTGCATACCTCTCTGAATCGTTGATTAGTACCAACCTTTTTCCTGCAATCGAAGCAGTTTCAAACTTTTCTTTCTCTAGTTTTTTCAGTGTTGTCGTGTGAACGTTTTCTTGCCCTACTAAAGCCGTGGCTAATCGAGTGAGGGTACTTTTTCCTGTGCCTCCTGGTCCAATTAATTCTAAATACTTTTGCCAGTCAGTCCTACCTGTCACTATGCCCAATAAATAGCCTCTCATCAATTGAACTAGATCGCGATCGCCATTACACATCAAGAGCAGCCATTCCTGGATTGGTTCACAAGTTGCCAGAATGTTGTAGTTATAAGGCAAGCACCAGGTTAATCGGTTTTGGGGGCTATGAGGTAGCAGCTTCCTGGTTTCAAGGTCTAGAACACCATTAAGCAAAGGCAGTAATCCTGTCGATTGATTCCACTTTCTAATCGCCAACTTTATTTTTAACAGAGCGCTCGCACCATTGATCATGCTAATAGTGTAAGTTGGCTTCTTCTTATTTTTACTGGTTTGAGCAATTAATTCGGCTAGTGCTTCTATTTCTGAGTTAACTAACTGTCCAATAAACTCAACAGGCTCTATACTCCATATTCCTTTGGTAATGGGGCTATAGCGATACCATTCCTGTAAATCTGTATTCCAAGCTAATTTTCCTCGGTATTTTTCAGCTAGCCAACAGGCTATATCTGATTGTGACCAGTTTGGTAAGTTGTCTAGTAATTCTTCTTCTTCTTGTTTTTGTTCTTCTTGCTCACTTCTCTGTACTGCAAGAGCGATCGCTCTGTTTAATCTTTCAATTAATTCGTCTGTACTAAGCTGAGGATGCGCTTTTACAAAGTCAGTGATATCTCCTTTATCGGGCATATCAGTCCAAACATCCGTCGGGGAGATGATTAAACATGGCAAGTTAACAAGCTGACAAGCTGACTCGATCAACTCGGCTTTCTTTGCTCCCGCTTCGTCATGGTCGGGAAAATAGACTATTCCTGCTACTCCACCCTCAATAAGCTTTGTTAAGTCAGAGGTTATAGCTTTCTCCTGCCAATTCGACCCCTGCCATGTTATTGCACACAAAGCGATCGCACGGGCTGTTTCTACACAACCCTCTCCTTCTAAACCTAAGACCCATTTTCCCCGACAATGTTTAACTGCTTCTCCTAGTCGATAGGCTCTCCAGTCTTTTGCGCCTTTGCTCCATTGAATTAACCCATTCGATTTGATGTGACCCTGGCGGATTGTTTTTTCTTTAATGCCTTCGCTATTTTGCCACTCAAATCTGCTTACCCATTGAGTTTTTGAGTACCAATAACGAGTTTCGGTAGCTGAAACAGGTACTCCTTGTTTAACTAGCCATTCGGGAATAACTTTTGACTCTGGTGAAGGCGAATCTGTGGGGAGTGAAGTAAGTCGAGCTAGTTTTAAGCTTTCATGCGCTCTTTGTCTCCCCTGCTCCCCTGCTCCCTGTCTCCTTGTCACCTCAGACCAAGGACTCACTGCCTCCCGAATATCCTTAACTTCACAGCCACACTTGAACGCTTGGTACGAACCTTTTTTCTTGTTGATCTTGAACCCACCATCTCCACAGACAGGACAAGTACAATGGTATTCATTTGAAGTTTCTTTGACTACGTTTAAGCGCTCTAAGTAATCTAAAATCTGGAATGGCGAGATAAATCCTATCACATCGCACCTCCCAACTGCTTTGAGCGATTTGATAATACTTGTGCTGAAACGTGAGTGCAGTTTTTACCTACTGCACTTAAAATGTAAGTAATCATTTTTTCCCTCCTAACGGGATTTGTGTAATTAAAGCGATCGCGATTCTTTGGTCGGAAGGCGGTCGCTTTTGCATTTGAATTTTCTGCTGATTTTAATTTAAGTCTTCTATTTAATTTACGTGCCTAAAAATCATTTTGACCTCCAGCTTTTAATGATTAGGCTGAATTAGACATTAAATTAACCGCTAGCAAAGAATTTAGTTGACTCGTCTGAGACGACTTTTCTGATTTCAAACTGATTTTCTCGACTGAATCTGAATTTAGTCTAAGAAGCATCTGCTCAATAAGAGCATTTTCTCGATCTGGATCGTCCACTTTGATTAATAAATCCCCAGGCTGACAATCAAGAGCTTCACAAAGCCTATCTAATGTTTCTAAAGGAATTGATTTTGCATCTCCATATTCGATTCTTTGTATATTTTGAAGACTCATCGTCATAATCTGAGCAAGCTTATTTTGAGACAAGCCACGTTTTTCTCTTATTTGTTTCAACAGTACTTTCACAGTCATGCTCCTAGCTTATCAGCTACAATCTATCATATCTATCCAATTGTTGCTTGGTCAAGTATTAATTGTCTAATTAATACTTGACTTTACCAAGTGATAGTTGGTAATATTTAAATATAGGTTATAGAAAAAAGAGACTTCCTTTATTTAATAAGTAATAAAGACTCTCAACATTTCAAGTAACAATTTTCAGCCAATTTAAAAGGGGAGCAGCTACTTTGCACGGTTACTACTCCCCTCTACCTCAAAACTCAAATCAAGGCATTTACAATAATGACATACATTACAGAGAAATCGTCAGTATCATTGGCGAATAAGGAACGACAGTTAATCACCATCGAGTTCGCCCCCAAGATTCATCCTAACGAAACCGAGTACAGTTACTCTCAACCGAACTTCGTGTTTGGCGAACAAGTTACTCGCGTCACTGGCACTTCCTCTAGACCATCGACTGTTTGTGGCATGGAGTTAGTTGAATCGAAAACTCCTTCTGGACAATTAATTAATCAGCCCTACTGGAAATATCTCATCAACGACGGACAACAAAAAACTTGGTTCTCTGAATCGGCTTTAACCCGTTTATCTACCTGCTCTCAATGCAAACACTTTAATAATTACTCAGATCGAGATCGCGGTTGGTGTCGCCTTTTTGAACAGGCTGCTAGAACTCATCATCAAAGAACCAAAGACTGCGATTTGTTTGCCGATCAAGATCCCCTCGATGTCCCTCATGCTCGTTTTGCTCTTGATAGTAAAGTGAAAGTCATTGACCCTATTGAACACCACAGTGAATGGGCGACTTTCACAGTTATCGGTCGTCAATACAATCAC
>JAESFR010000141.1_pt1 | contig 54293 bp, 52 predicted proteins | sample 9266191 | NCBI WGS metagenome assembly JAESFR01 (sample SAMN14503063, study PRJNA617104) | algae metagenome | isolation source: Pleurocapsa minor HA4230-MV1 and co-occurring heterotrophs from cement on... | place: USA: Nuuanu Pali Lookout, Hawaii | collected 2009-07-20
CGGCGAGCCGGCGAACCAGGTCGAGCACCTGCCGGGTCTGCGCGACGCCGAGTGCGGCGGTGGGCTCGTCGAGCATGACGACCTTGGAGTTCCACAGCACCGACTTGGCGATGGCCACGGTCTGCCGCTGACCACCGGACAGGCTGGCCACCAGCTGGCGCACCGACGAGACGGTGCGGACGGACAGCGAGGCAAGGGTGTCCCGCGCCTTGATCTCCATCTGGCCCTCGTCGAGCACGATCCCGGACTTGGGTTCCCGTCCGAGGAACATGTTCTGGACGATGTCGAGGTTGTCGCACAGGGCGAGGTCCTGGTACACGATCTCGATGCCGAGCGCTGCGGCATCGCGAGGGTTGCTGACAGACACCGGTTTTCCCTCGAACAGGTATTCCCCGGTGTCGATGCCGTAGATACCGGCGACGCACTTGACCAGCGTGGACTTCCCCGCGCCGTTGTCACCGACCAGTGCGGTGACCTGACCTGGATAGATCGAGAGATCGACGCCGTGCAGCACCTGCACCGCGCCGAAGCTCTTGTTCACCCCCCGCAATTGCAGGATGGGGGCGGTTGACTGCGTCATCGGGCGTGCTCCTCGGCTGGGAGTTTCGGGCTGGGAGTTCCGGGCCGGGAGATCGGCTCGGAAACGGCGCTGGATATCAGGCTGGGAGTTGGGGGGAAAACGACCGGCGCCGGGCCCGGACGTCGCATTGCGTCGTCCGGACCCGGCGGCTCACCTCAGGTCAGCTGATGCCGAGCTCGGTGCAAGCGGCCGCGTAGGTGCCGGTGCACAGCTCCGCAGCGGTCACGCCCTTCGCGTCCACGACGTCCTTGACGTTCTCCTTGTAGATGGCCTCCGGGGTCTCGAGGATGGCCTGCACGTCGCGGTTGCCCTGGGTGTCCTTGACCGTTCCGGTGGTCTTCGGGGTCTCCCCGTTCACCAGCGCGATCGCCACGTCGGCCAGCGCGCCGGCCTCCTTGGTGGTGTCCTTGAAGACCGTCATGCACTGATCGCCGGCGAGGATGTTCTGCAGGCCCTGGACGGTGGCGTCCTGACCGGTGACCGGGATCTGCACGCCGTTCTTCTTGTTGATCGCGATGACTGCGTTGCCCAGACCGTCATTCGCGGCCAGGACACCGTCGATGTTGCCGCCCTGAGCGGTGAACATCTGCTCGTAGATCGTGCCGGCCTGCTGGTTGTCCCAGTCCGGCACGGCCTGCTCGGCCACGACGGTGTAGTTCTTCATCGGGTCGAGCACCGAGTGCGCGCCCTGGGAGAACGCGGTGGCGTTCGAGTCCGACGGAGAACCGTTGAGGTACACGATCTTCTTGTCGCCGCCACCCAGACACTTGTCCAGGCCCTTGCCCTGCAGCTCACCGACGGTGGTGTTGTTGAACGACACGTAGTAGTCGGCGTTGCCACCCAGGGTCAGGCGGTCGTAGTCGATGGTCTTGACGCCCTGCGCCGCGGCCTTCTTCTGGATGGCCGCGCCGGACTCGTTGTCCAGGTTGACGATTGCGAGAACGGTCGCACCGTTGGCGATCATCTGGTCGGCAATGGTGGCCATCGCGGCCTTGTCACCGTTGGCGTTCTGGATGTCGTAGTCGACCCCGGCGGCCTTGAATGCGGCCTCCAGGTTGGGGCGGTCCTGCGTCTCCCAGCGGGCGGACGACTTGGTGTCCGGCAGGATGATGCCGACCTTGCCGGTGCCTGCTGCGGCACTGCTGCCGCCGGCCGCGCTGGACGCAGCCGAACCCGCGCTCTCGGCCGCGGAGCCGGCAGCGCTCGTCGCGGAGGCGGCGGCCGACGTGACGGCAGAACCGGCGCTCGCGGCCGCCGACGTGGCACTGCTCGTGGCGCTGTCGCTGCTCGAGCCACAGGCGGCCAGCAGCAACGACCCGGCTGCCACCAGGCCGAGTACTGCGGAGGTCTTCAGACGCATGAACATTTCCCTCTCTGACGAAACCACCTGCCGGACGGCAGGCGGAAGGGCACCAGAACTTGACGACCACCGGGACCAACCCCCCGAATGGGCCGACCCGGCGTCCCAGCAGAGCCAGTAGGACGCCGTTTACCTGTCGAACATCTGCTCGACACGCACTAGTACGGTGGTCACACAAACTATGGAGCGCGACTCGCCGCGTCAATCCCCCCAGAGGTCACATTTTGGTAAGTGTCCCAACGAAGTCTGACCGTCACACGATCGGCATTGTTACGTGAACGCGAAGGGTGACGGAGCGAGGAGCCGTTCCCCCGGCGTGCGCGGCGGGAACCGGCCCGTGGCTCAGTGGGGCCACGATCCGACGGCCCATAACGATTTCAATACGAGTAGAGCGAGCCTCGCACGGTGCCACTGCCGGTCACGATCGAGATGCCCGCCGACGTGCCGATCAGGTCGGCACCGCAGGCCAGCAATGCCCGGACCTGCTCGACGGTCTTCACCCCGCCGGACGCCTTGACGCCCATCGATGCCGGTACCGAGCGGCGGAGGTAGGCGATGGTGGCCGGGTCTGCGATGCCCACCGCGCCGCGCGAGGCGATGGAGACGAACGCCGCCCCCGCGTCGATGGCGGCCTGCACGGCCTGCTCCCGCTGGCGTTCGTTCAGCAACGGCAGTTCCAGCATCAGCTTCACGCCGACCGGTTCCGCCGCGCGGACGACCTCCGCCAGGTCGGCAGCGAACTCCCGGACCCGGCTGGACAGCAGCAAGCCCACGTTGACCGTGGCATCCAGTTCGTCCACACCCTCGTCGACCAGTGCCTTGACCTCGGCCACCCGCGCCGCCGTCAGACCCGATCCGTTGGGGAAGTCGACGATGGATCCGATCCGGGCGCCCGATTCACCCAACTCGTCCCGTGCGGCCCACACCCAGCACGGGGGCACGACAGCGGCGTCGAAACCGTGCGTCAGGGCCTGCTGAACATGTTGGCGCACCTGACGTTCGGTGATCGCCTGGCCGATCAGGGTGTGTTGGATCCGGCCGGCCAGCTGCTCCCGGGGAAGCGCCGCGCCCGGATGGTCGCCCCACTCCGATGTCGGGGTGTCCTCTGGATCCCACACGCGCCCAGTCTGGCAGGGCGGGCACGCCTGCGCACCACCGGGCTCCGTGCCCTCGCTGGGCGGTGGGTCGCCGGCGTGACCGCCTCGACCCACCGGTCCCGAACTGTTGCACTTTTGCTTGAGTCCAAGCATTGTAGTCGTCACAGGTATACCAGCTTCACATGCTGACGAACGGAGCCGAGAGTCGAGATGACGCAACAGCAGGCGCATGTCGGGAGGACGACTGCCGGACATCACATGGCGGTGGATCTGGTGCGGAGCACACCCAAGAAAGTTCTGATGGTGGTCGCGAATCCGACGACGAGCACCAACAACGGCTGGCCGGTCGGCTTCTGGGCGGCCGAGTTGACCCACCCCTTCTACGAGTTCACCGAGCACGGCGTCGAGGTGACCATCGCCTCGCCCGACGGTGGGCGCGTCGAGTTCGACAGCCTGTCCGACCCACGCGATCCGTCGAGGTGGTCGGCGGAGGATCTGATCTCGATGGGCTTCATCCACACGCCAGACCTGATGGCGCTGCTGGAGAACACCCCGAAGCTGGCGGACGTCGACTACGACGACCATGACGCCCTGGTGGTGTGCGGCGGCCAGTCGCCGATGTTCACGTTCCCGGACAACAGCGATCTGCAGCACGCCATCCGCACCTTCTACGAATCGGAGAAGATCACCGGGGCGCTGTGTCATGGGGTGTCCGCCCTGGTCAACGTCAGGCTGTCCGACGGCGAGTACCTGGTGAAGGGCAAGACCGTCACCGGGTTCGCCAACGTCGAGGAGGACTTCGGCAATGCCGCGGCCGGCGTGGAGATCATGCCGTGGCGCCTGGAGAACGTGCTGCGCGACCGCGGCGCGAACTACATCCAGGGCGGCATGTTCAAGGCCTTCGCCATCCGCGACGGGCGGCTGATCACCGGCCAGCAGCAGTACTCCGGCCGGGCAGTTGCCAAGGCGGTCATCGGCATGCTCGGCCTCTGACGGACTACGAGGGAAAGGTCTGAACCATCATGACGCGCATCGCCATCGTCGGCGCCGGACACATCGGCGGGAACCTCACCCGATTGTTCCGGCGAGCCGGTTATGACGTCACGGTCACGTTCGCGCGCGATCAGCACAAGCTGCGGATCCTGGCCGTCGACGCGGGCGCGGACGCCGCCGAGCCGGCCGACGCGGTACCTGCGGCCGACGTCGTCGCCCTGTCCGTGCCCTGGGGGGTCATCGACACCGCGCTGAGCTCCCTGGGCGGAGCCGACGCACTCGCCGGCAAGGTCGTTCTCGATACGACGAACCAGTTCGGCCGGATCGACGGCCACGTCGGCGTGCTGGACGTCGGGGACCGTTCGGCAGCGGCCGTCAACGCCGCGAAGGCCCCGGACGCCCTGTGGGTCAAGGCATTCAACACGCTCACCGCAGGATTCCAGGCATCAGCCGCAGGCCGCACCGGTGCCGACCGGGTGGCGATGTTCTACGCCACCGATCACGACGGCGCGGCACCGCTCGTGGAGACGTTGATCAATGACGCCGGATTCGACCCGGTCCGCACCGGCACCCTGGCCCGCACGGATGTCGGGCATCAGGAACCCAAGGGTGACCTGTACGGCGAGGAGTTCCATCATGAGGACGCCGTCGCCGCGGTCGCCCGGTTGCGCGGGACCCGCCCCTCGGGTACCGGCCGGCCGTGATCGCGGGGGGCGTCGCTGTGAACAAGTGGGAGCCCAGCGCCTACCGTGCCCTCAGACACACGCGCGTCAGCGTCGCCGGCCGAGGGAGTTCGCATGCGGATCCTGTCCATTCAGTCCTCCGTCGCGTACGGGCATGTCGGCAATTCGGCGGCCACCTTCCCGTTGCAGCGGCTGGGTCACGACGTCTGGCCGGTGCTGACCGTGCACTTCAGCAATCACACCGGCTACGGCTCGTGGCGGGGGCTGGTGCTGGACCCCGCCGTCATCGCCGACGTCATCGAGGGCATCGCCGAGCGGGGCGTGCTGGGCACCGCCGATGCCGTGCTGACCGGGTACCAGGGCTCCCCCGGGGTGGCCGATGTGGTGTTGTCCACGGTGCGGCGGGTGCGCGACCTCAATCCCGACCTCGTGTACTGCTGCGATCCGGTGATGGGCGACGTCGGCCGGGGCATGTTCGTCCTGCCCGGCCTACCCGAACTGATCAGGGAACGGGTGGTCCCCACGGCGGATGTGGTGACGCCCAACGCTTTCGAACTCGCCTACCTCGCGGCGGGCGGTGACCCGGCGGCGGTGGACGTCGCCGCGGTCGGCACGGTCGAGGGCCTGCTGGCCGCCGTCGACACCGTCCGCGCCATGGGTCCTTCGACGGTGCTCGTCACCTCGGTGCAGGGGGCCGGCGTGGCCGACAACGAGATCGGGATGCTGGCCGTGGACGACTCCGGCGCGTACCTGGTGCGGACACCGGAGTTGCCGATCAGCGTGAACGGCGCGGGCGACGTGACGGCGGCCCTGTTCCTGGCGCACCTGCACGACGGTCCGGAGGCCGCGCTGGCCCGGGTGGCGTCGTCGGTGTACGCCATCCTCGCCGCCACGCACGTCTCCGGGTCGCGGGAGATCCGGCCGGTGGAGGCGCAGAACGCCATCGCCGACCCGGACTGCGAGTTCCCGGTGGAGCGCATCCGGTAACCGCCGGTGGGTCGCGCCCGTCAGGTCGACGTCGGGACCAGGTCGCCGCGGTCCAGCACTGCCAGGAAGTCGGCCAGGAACGCCTGCGCGTCCACGGCGGTCACCGCGGTGCTGTCCGGGGCGTCTTCGATGTCCCACGCCACCGGCGCACCCTCCCAGGTGCGCATCACGTGGGCCCTGGTGGCGAAGCCGTCGAAGGTGATGTTCACCGGTCCGGTGATCTGCTCGGTGATCCACTCCGGCTGCACCGCCAGCGCGGCGGCCAGACCGTCGTGCACCGGGCAGATCCGCCGGCCCCAGGCCAGGCGGTAGAAGTCGACGTAGGACTCGAGAATTGCGGCGGCGAACCGGGACTGGGCCGAGGTCCCCTGGTGCAGCGCCGCGATGTCCGCCTCGTCGGTGACGACGGTCCGGGTGACGTTGACGCCCACCATCAGTCGCCGATGGCACGGCGCGGCGAACATCCGTCGCGCGGCCTCCCCGTCGTTCTGCACGTTGGCGTCCACCATCAGCGCTGTCCCGACGGGCGGGAACGGCCCGGACCCGCCCATGACGACCACCTGGCGGAACGCCTTGAGCAGCATGGGTTCCCGCTCCAGTGCGCGGCCGACATTGGTCAGCGGTCCGAGGGTGATCAGGGTGTGGCGACCGGGATCCGCCAGGGCCCAGTTGATCAGCGCCGTCGGGGAGTCGACGTCCAGCAGCACGGCGGGGTCGGCCTTCTGCTCCGGCGGCACGACGTCACCCAGCCCGTCCCGGCCGTGCACGTAGTGCGCGATGTGCGCCTCACCGACCAGCGGTCCGGTCGCGCCGCGGGCGACCGGGGTGTCCGGGATGCCGGCCAACCGGAGGACATGACCGATGTTGCGCACGGCGTCGTCCACGGTACAGTTGCCGTAGACGGCGGTGATGCCCGCGATCCGCACGTCCGGACGACCGGCCAGGTACAGCAACGCCAGCGCATCGTCGATGCCGCAGTCGGTGTCGACGATGACCTCGTGCACCTGCGGTCTGGCTGCCGGCGGGTCGGTGATGATCATTGCCTCATCCTGCACAGCGCCCTGCGCCGTCCCGCTGCCGGGCTGCCCCTTGCCCCTGCAGGAGATCGGGTCCCGATATCCCGTCCCTCAGCCGGCGGGCGGCCGCCAGGGCTCGTCCGCGTGGGCCAACCACACCGCGTCCGGCTCCAGCGCCCGGATCAGCCGCTGGCCCTCGGTCGTCGGCTCGTCGAGTTCACCGAACCACACCGCCGTGTCCCCGGCGATCACGACCGGACGCCCGTCGTTCTCGACCACGACCAGCTGACCGCCGGCGGTGTGCCCGGGCGCCGGGACGAGCCGGACCCCGGGCAGCAGTTCGAGGTCACCGTCCACCGGGACGTAGTGCACGCCCGGCGCGTCGACCCAGTCGCGGATCGTGTAGTCGTCCAGGCTGCGGGCGTCGTCGAGCTCGCGGCGCTGGACGTAGATGGGCCGGCCGCCGAACAGGTGGTTGCCGCCGCAATGGTCGAAATGCAGGTGGGTGTTGACGACGATGTCGATGCCGCCGATGTCGAAGTCCTGCTCGTTCAGCGGCCGGAGCCGGGGGTCCATGTCGGCGACCGCCGGGTGCAGCTGCGTGAGGCCCGTGTCGACCAGGATGCGTCCGTCGGGGTGGTCGATGACGTGGACGTAGACGGGCATCCGTTCATCGACGTCCACCAGAAGGTCGGCGACGAAGATGGGCGTGACGGTGATCGGGTTCATGGTGGTATGACACAGGACGGGGCAAGAACTCATCCCCGGGGCCGGTGGTGCGCGGCCGGGACGCCGGCGCGTTCAGCGCGGATGCAGCACCGTCATGCCCGTCGACGGGGCAATGGCCGCCAGCGGCACGAGGCCGGCGGCCTCCTCGAAGGTCACCACGCGGCCGAGAAGGGCCTGCGGCTGCAGCTTTCCGGTCACGACGAGGTCGAGCATGCCGGCGTAGTCGCGTGCCGCCATGCCGTGGCTGCCGAGGATGTCGAGCTCCCAGCCGATCACCCGGTCCCAGGGGACCCGCGGCCGCTGGTCTGCCGACAGCAAACCGATCTGCACGTGCCGGCCGCGGCGGCGCAACGACTGCAGGGCCGCGGTGGCGATCGTCCCGGACCCCACGGCGTCGACCGCGACGTGTGCTCCGCCGCCGGTGATGTCGGCGATGATGTCGGCGACGTCCGATGACGCTTCCAGCGCATGCGCGGCGCCGACGTGCTGCGCCAACGCCCGCGCGTCCGGGTTGGGGTCGACGGCGATCACCGTGGCTCCGATGCCCGCGGCGATCATGACGGTGCTGAGCCCGACGCCGCCGGCGCCGAAGACGGCCACCCACTCGCCCTCCCGCACGGCAGCGCGCGCCCGGACGGCGCGGAAGGCGGTCGCGAAGCGGCAGCCGAGGCCTGCTGCGGCGTCATCGCTGAGGGCGTCCGGAACGGCGACCAGGTTGACGTCGGCGGCCCGGACGACGACGAGTTCGGCGTGCGAACCCCAATCGGTGAAGCCGGGCTGGGTCTGCCGCGGGCACACCTGCGCGTCGCCGCGCCGGCAGAACTCGCAGGTGCCGCAGCCGCAGACGAACGGTGCGGTGACCCGGTCGCCGATCGACCAGCCCCGCACACCGGCGCCGAGAGACGCGACCGTGCCGACGAATTCGTGGCCCGGGACGTGCGGAAGGTGAACCGTGTTGTCATGCCCGGCCCAGGCGTGCCAGTCGCTGCGGCACAGCCCGGACGCACCGACCCGGATGACCGCTCCGCCGTCGGGTGCGACCGGGTCGGGGACGTCCCGCACTCCGATGGGTCCGTTGAAGCGCTCGTACACCAGGGCTTTCACAGGTTGACAGCCGTTCGCGACTCAGCGGCGGCGGGCGATCCGGGCGCCGACCAGCACACCGGCCAGCATGGACAGGGCGCCGAACGCCGCCGCGCCGAGCAGCGAGACCGCGTTCTGGCGCGCGCCGGCGGGCTGGGCAGCCGCGAATGGCGCGGGTGCGGCCGGTACCGCTGCACCTGTCGTCGCGGGTCCGCCCGGCCCGGTCTGCGCGGGGACTGCAGCGGCGTTCGCGGCCGTTGCGGGCTCGACAACCAGGGTGCCGGTGAGCACGTCGTCGATGGCGGCGAAGAACAACCCGGCGGTCTTCTTGGCCACGCCTGCCAGAACCCGTTGCCCGACCCCGCCGACCATCCCGCCGACCATGGCGTCGGCGTCGTAGTCGACCCTGGTGGTGCCGTCGGGCAGTTCGGTGAACCCGACCTGCACGGTGGTGTCGATGGTGCCCGGGCCGCCGGATCCGTTGGCGCGCATGGTCAGTGTTTCGGGTTCGCGCAAGTTGCTGAAGGCCACCTCGCCGGAGTACGAGCCTTTGATCGATGCCACCCCGAGGGTGACGGTCAATGCGAACCGGTGGTCCGCGACGGGGGTGAGCGCATCACACCCGGGGATCACCGTGGCCAGCACGGCGGGGTCGGTGACAGCGGCCCACACCTGCTCGCGGCTGCCGTGCAGCAGCGCCGATCCGGACACCTTCATGGCCTTCGCCCCTTCACCCTGTCGACCAGCCCGTCATCGGCGCCGCGGCGCAGGTCGAACAATGCGCTGGGGGACAATGGCATCCGGTCGATCCGAAGGCCCAGAGCGTCCTCGATCGCCGACGCCAGCACGGCGGCGACCGGGATCACCCCCGCCTCGCCGGCGCCCTTGATCCCCAACGGGTTCAGCGGCGACGGTGTCTCCTGGTGCCCCAGCTCCAGCGACCGCGGCATCTCGGTCGCGTACGGCATCAGGAAGTCCATGAACGAGGCGTTCAGCAGCTGGCCGTGCTCGTCGTAGGCGAGGGTCTCGTACAGCGCACCGGCGATGCCCTGCGCGACGCCCCCGTGCACCTGCCCACTGACGATCATCGGATTGATCAGCGTGCCGCAGTCGTGCACCACGCAGTACCTGTCGATGGTGATCTCGCTGGTGTCCGGGTCGATCTCGACGATGGCAGCGTGCATCCCGGACGCGAAGGTGCACCGCGGCGGTGAGTAGTAGTCCCGGGACTCCAGTCCGGGCGATTCACCCTCCGGCACAGGCGGAATGTCGGGGTCGGCGGGCCGGGCGAATTGCGTTGCGGCCTTTGCTGCCTCGTCGAACGCGTAGCGCAGCGGGTTCGACAGCACCGCGACCTGGCCGAGCGGGATGGAAGCGGTGGGATTGCCCTTGACCGACACGACTCCGTCGGTGAGCACCAGGTCGTCGGCCGAGCATTCCAAGGCGTCGGAGGCCACCCGCAGGGCCTTCGCGCGCACCGCGCGAGCGGCGAGCGCGACCGCGGAGCCGGACATCACCGCTGCCCGGGAAGCGAAGGTACCGACGGCGTACCCGAACCGGCGGGTGTCGCCGGAGGTGACCCGGACCGCCTCGAAGGGCACTCCGAGTTCGTCGGCGACGATCTGCGCGAACACGGTCTGGTGGCCCTGCCCCTGGGTGGTCAGGCCGATCGCCACCTCGACGGTGCCGTCACCGAGCACCTGCACGTGCGCGCCCTCGTACGGTCCGGGCCCGGTTCCCTCGACGTAGCAACCGATCCCGATGCCCAGCAGCCGGCCGTTCGCCACCGCGTCGGCCCGCCGCTGCTCGAACTCCTCCCAGCCGATCAGGTCCTTGATCATCGCCAGCTGCTTCGGGTAGTCACCGGAGTCGTAGATCAGCGGCCGGCCGTCCTGGAAGGTCAGGTGGTGATCGAACGGGAACTCGTCCGGCTGGATGAAGTTGGCCGCCCGCACGGCGGTCCGGTCCAGGCCCAGGGTCTCGGCAATGCGGTCCATCGTCCGTTCCATCGCGAAGACGCCCTGCGGCCGGCCCGCGCCGCGGTACGGCGTGACGATCACGGTGGTGGTGTAGAGCGAGAAGAACTCCACCCGGTACGCGCCGGGTTTGTACGGGCCGAGCAGCTGGGTGGAGGTGACGATCGGGCAGATGATGCCGTACGGGGTGTAGGCGCCGTTGTCGTGCCAGAACGTGACGTCGAGAGCGAGAACCCTTCCGTCGTCGTCGAATCCGACGCTGATGCGCTGCTCCTGGCCGCGTTCGTGCGCGGAGGAGATGAAGTGCTCGCGGCGGTCCTCGGTCCATTTCACCGGCCGGCCGAGCCGCATCGCGGCCATCGGCACCAGGATCTCCTCCGGCCACGGATGCATGATCTTGACGCCGAAACCGCCGCCCACGTCGGGCGCGATGACCTCCACCTTCGGCAGTGGCAGGCGCAGCTTGGCGGCGATCGCTGCGCGCACCGAGGTAGCGGCCTGGGTGGACGAGTACACCCGCAGGCTGCGGTCATCGGGGTCCCACCGGGCGTGCACCGCCTTGCCCTCCAACGGCATCGAGCAGGACCGCTCGATCTGCAGGTCGAAGTCCAGCCGGTGCGGTGCGGCGGCCATCGCGGCGTCGACGTCGCCGACCTGCTGGATCAGATTGGCCGCCACGTTGTCCGGGATGTCCTCGTGCACCGCATCTTTGGCCGCCCGGGCGGCCGCGACGCCGACCACCGCCGGCAGCACCTCGTACTGCACGCTGATCCGGGCGGCCGCATCCTCGGCGAGGTAACGGTTCTCGGCCACCACCATCGCCACCGGCTCGCCGACGTGGTGCACGGTGTCCTTGGCCAAGGCGTAACCGGTGCGAGGCGCATGCAGTGCCGGGTGCGGGATCAGCACCGGCAGCGGTTCGGCGGCAGGTCCCTCGAGATCCTCGTGGGTGTAGATGGCGACCACCCCCTCGACGTCCAGTGCGTCGAGGACGTCGATCTCGCCGATCCGGGCGTGAGCGTGCGGTGACCGGACGAATGCGACCTCCAGAGTGCCGGTGCCCTCGCCGATGTCGTCGGTGTAGCGGCCCCGGCCGGTGATCAGCCGCAGATCCTCCACCCGGCGGATCGGTTGGCCGACGTAGCGGGTGGCCATCACTGCCCCCGTTTCGCGGTCAGCTCCGCGGCCCGCAGCACCGCATCGACGATGTTGTGATACCCGGTGCAGCGGCACAGGTTTCCGGCGATCATCTCGATGGCATCGTCCCGGGTCGGTGCCGGGTTCTGCGCCAGTCCGGCGGTGATGGTGGTGAGGAAGCCGGGGGTGCAGAACCCGCACTGCAGGGCGTGGCACTCGCGGAACGCCTGCTGCACCGGGGACAACCCGTCGTCACTGCCGTCGCCGGCGGCAGTGTTTCCGGCGAGGCCCTCGACGGTGGTGACGTCGTGCCCGGCGACGGAGACGGCGAACACCAGGCACGAGCGCACCGGTGCTCCGTCGAGCAGCACGGTGCACGCCCCGCACACGCCGTGCTCGCACCCGACATGGGTTCCGGTGTGGGCGAGGTCGTGCCGCAGATAGTCGGACAGTGTGCGCCGTGCGACGACCGGGGCGGAGCGGTGCACGCCGTTGACCGTCATGCCGACCTCATGCCGCGGTTCGACCTGATCCTCGCCGGTCATGCTGCCTGCTCCGCGTTGCCTGCCGCGGCCAGAGCCTGTCGCGCGGCGCGGACTGTCAGAACGCCGGCGAGCTGTCGGCGGTAGTCGGCGGTGGCGTGCAGGTCCGTCTGCGGATCCACCGCCTGCCTGGCCTGGTCGGCAGCCTCGCCCTCCCCCGCCGTCCACGCGGCGGTGAGGTCGAGCACCAGTGGTGTGTCGGTGACGGACAGGTACCCGCAGCGCAGCGAGACCAGCGCGCCCGAATCGTCGAGGGTCGCCAGCGCCGCCACCCCGCACAGCGCGTAATCGCCGTGCCGGCGGCTGATCTCGGCGAACGCCGAGCCGGTGCCCGCCTGGGGAGCCGGGAAGAACGCCTCGGTGGCCAGCTCGTCCGGGCGCAGCGCGGACTCCAAGGGCCCGACGAAGAACTCGGTGGCCGGGATGGTGCGGGACCCGGTGGCCGACACCGCGGTCACGCTGCCGCCGAGAAGGGCCAGCACGGCGGTCATCTCACCGGCCGGGTCGGCGTGCGCGAGCGACCCGACGATCGTGCCGCGATTGCGGATCGTCGGGTGCGCCACGAGTTTCAGCGCCTGGCCGAGCAGCGGCAGCACCGACCGCGCAGCAGCATCGTGTTCCACTCGGGCGTGCCGGGCCAGCGCGCCGACGGTGACACCGCCGGCGTCAGTGCGCACCTGGTCGAGCGCGGTCAGGCCGTTGATGTCCACCAGGTGGGCGGGCGCGGCGAGCCGCATGGCCAGCACCGGGATCAGCGACTGGCCGCCGGCGAGAACCTTCGCCTCACCGCCGTGGTCGGCGAGCACGGCGACCGCCTCGGCGACGGACGCGGGCCCGTGCCAGGTGAACGGTGCCGGCTTCATCCGGTGATCCTTCCGTAGCGATCGGCGCGATGTCGCGGCGAGATCGTCAGGCTACGTCGAGGCGGAGCCGCCGGGGCGTCGGCGGCGCCGGACACGGATCATGCCGCCGGTTCCGCCCGGGCGGCGGAGCTCACGACCGCGCCGATCTGAACGCCGACGGCGATCGCGATGACGGTGGCGACCACGCTGCCCAGCAGGGCCTGACCGGAGGGCGCGTCGCCGCTGGCGGACACCTGGGTGATCGCCACCAGGCCGAGTGACCCGGGTACGAGCAACCAGAACGCCGGCCGGAACGTGACGGCCGCCGGCCAGCGCGGGTGCTGCAGTTCGAGCAGTCGCAGCAGCGGCAGCATCACCGCCGCGGCAACACCGCTCGCGACCGGCGCCGCCGTCACGGTGTCGGCGGCAGCCACCAGGCCGTACGTGGCGGTGAGCACGACGACGAGTACCGCAGTCAGCGACCAGGACGCGTCGAAGAACAACCCGACGCCGACGGCCAGCACCACCACGGCGGGCACCACCGCCCAGCCCGGGACCGGGAAGGCCGGGGTGACTTCGGCACCGTCCACCGGCGCGCCGAGCACCGCAGCGCCGGCGGCGATGCCGACCGCCAGCATCGCCCAGAGGATCAGCCCGGAAACGAACCGGCCGCCGCCGGAGACCACGTCCCCCGCCGCCAGTTCTACCACGCCGGTGGTGATCGTCGCGCCGGGAATCAGCACCACCAGCGGCGCACACACGACGAACAACGTCACGCCGCCGGTCTGCAGGTACGGCGCGAGGCCGTAGACCACGCCCGACACGGCGAACGCGGTGAGGAACGGCAGCAGCGCGGACAGCCCCTTGATCCCGGTGCCGTAGATCAACACCGCGCCGACCACCAGGGCCAGGACGAAGTCCAGCAGCACCGCCCACCATGTGGTGCGGAAGACGACGGCGATTCCGGCCGACATCAGCCCGCTGCCGAGCACCGCGACCGGCCGCGGGAACTTCGCGGGCAGGTCCCGCACCGCATGCAACCGGTCCCGCAGGCGCGGCGGCGGCTCCGCTGCCCGCTGCGCCGCATCAGCGATCGAGGCGATCGCGGCCACCTGACGGAAGGTCATCTGCTCGCCGGTGGCGTTGACCAGTCGGGTCCTGCCGTCCGCCGGGTTGTCGATGAGCACCGCGCTCGGGAGCACGCCGATGGCGATGTCGGCCCGGCCGTGGGCGTCGGCGACCTCGGCGAGCACCCTCTGCACATCGGTCACCGCGTACCCGGCGTCCAGCAGCGCGGCGCCCAGTTCTCCCAGGGCGAGGGCGGGGTCCGGCAGGCCGAGGTCGTCACGCGGCGCTCGGCGTCCCGGGGGTGGTGCGCTCACGGGCCCACCTCACCACACCGCGGGCTGCACCACGCACGGCCGCGACGGGCCGTGGGAGTGAGCGTGAACGTTCCAGCGGCCCGGCTGGTTCGCCCCGACCGCCCTCGCGAGGCGGCCGCCGAGCCCGGGCGTTGCTCATGCTGTGGGCGGGTTGCTCGTGGTGCAGCATGAGCAGGCGGTGGGTGTGGTGAGCAACGGCTCGACCGTCGGGGCGCTCTGGCGGCTGACCGCCCGCACCGGCGGCGGGTCGGCAGAGCGCACCGAACGGTTCAGCAAGGGAGCACAGCGGTGGTCGCGCACGAGAACAGGCAGCGGGTGCACCCGGAGACGGTCGAGCAGTGGCGCCAGTGGCTGATCGACAACCACGGCAGCACCGACGGCGTGTGGCTGGTCTCCTGGCGGACGGCGACGGGCAAGCCACGGTTCAGCTACGAGGAGGCCGTGATCGAGGCGCTCGCGGTCGGCTGGGTGGACGCCGTGCAGGTCAGGGTCGATGACGAACGCAGCATGCTCTGGTTCGCCCGCCGCAAGCCGACCAGCGCCTGGTCGCGGCCGAACAAGGAGCGCATCGCCCTGCTGGAGCGGGAGGGCCGGTTGCTGCCCGCCGGACGCACGGCGGTGGAGACGGCGAAGGCGAACGGTGCGTGGTCGATGCTCGATGACGTCGAGAACCTTGTCGTCCCCGACGATCTCGCCGCCGCGTTCGAGTCCGTCCCCGGTTCCCGGGAGAAGTGGGATGCCTTCCCGCGGTCGGCCCGGCGCGGCATCCTGGAATGGATCGTGCAGGCGAAGACGGCGCCCACCAGAGCCAAGCGGATCGCCGAGACGGCGGAGAAGGCCGCGCGCGGGGAGCGGGCGAACCAGTGGCCGCGCACTTAGCCGCGGCCGCGTCCGGGGTGCTGCCGCTGCTGACCGGCCCGGCGCTGCCCGCCGGCGTCATTGGCAGCCACCGCACGGCGGTCGTCATCGCGATCCCGACACCCACCGGGCGCCACCTGGTATCGGTGGTGACCTCCGCGGCGGCGGGCGTGCCGAACGGCGTTCGTGTCCCCACCATCGCCGAAATGCCGGCCGTCGCGGTCGGCTCCCCGGCGATGGTCGGCAGACGGCGGGTCCGCGCCGGGTCACTCGATGTGCGCGTCGTCCGGCACTGGGACAGCTTGATCCCGGTCGGCCGATCGACGTCCGCGGCAGTGACGGCGCTGGGGCGGGCCGCCGCGCAGGGTCCGAGCGGCGTTCCGGGCGACGCGGTGGGGGCGCTGCGCGATGCCTTGGCCGCCTGGTGGGAGCCAGCTTCAGGGCAAGCCGCCACCGCGACGCTGGCTGCTGCGGTCAATGGGCTGGTCGGCCTCGGTCAGGGCTCGACGCCCGGTGGCGACGACGTGCTGGCCGGGCTGATCGCGGGCCTGCACGCCACCGGGAACGGCACCCTGGTCGCCACGATCGCCGCCCGGCTCGACCGGCTCGACGAGCGCACGACGGCGCTGTCCGCCGACCTGCTCGATCTCGCCGTCCGCGGCCACGCCTGCCAGGAGGCCCTCGAGGTGCTCGCCGCCGGCCGCGGACCCTCCGGCGCGACCCCGGGTGCCGCCCATGACGCCGCGGTGCGCCGGTTACTGTCGATCGGTCACACCAGCGGTGCCGATCTGGCCACCGGGCTCGCTCTCGGGCTGCCGATGGCCGTCCCGGGCTCCGCGCCCGGGGCGGGCGGCGCGGCTGTGCCACCCTTCGCCGAATGCCGAGGACCGAGATGACCGACGATCAGACGGCGTCCGACGCGGGGCCGGCGGCTGCGCAGGCTGGTGCGGCAACAGCCGCGCACCACCATGTGTCGATCCGCCGGGGGACCTACCACGATTCCGTGACGCTGCTGCGGGTCACCCAGGCGGCCGCCGCGACACCGGGGATCCACGCCGCGCAGATCGCGATGGCGACGCCGCTGAACACCGAACTGGCTACCGGGCTGGGCTTTTCGGTGCCGGACGGCGCCGGACCGAACGACCTGCTGATCGCCGTCATAGGTGAGAATGCCGATGCCGTCGCCGCCGCGCTCCAGGCGGTCGAAGCCGCACTCGCAGCCCGTGCCGCGCCGTCGCCATCCGGGCCCGGCGGGGGCGCCGTACCGGCCCGCACGGTGCGGTCCGCCTGCGTGGCACACCCGGAGGCACCGCTGGTGCTGCTGTCGGTGCCCGGCCCGGCGGTGCTGGCGGAGGCGCTGGACGGCATCGCCGGCGGCCGGCACGTGATGATCTTCTCCGACAACGTCCCGGTCGAGGACGAGGTGACCCTCAAGGACGCCGCGGCGCAGGCCGGCGTGCTGGTGATGGGCCCGGACTGCGGCACCGCGATCCTCGGCGGGGTGGGGCTCGGCTTCGCCAATGTGCTCACTGCCCGGGAAGGGCCGCGGATCGGCGTGGTGGCCGCGTCCGGCACCGGGGCGCAGCACCTGACGTGCCTGTTGGATGACGCCGGCGTCGCGGTCTCGCAGGTGATCGGCGTCGGCGGACGGGACCTGTCCGCGGTCGTCGGCGGCCGCAGCACGATGACCGCGCTGCGGGTGCTGGACGCCGACCCCGCCACCGACCACATCGTGCTGATCTCCAAGCCGCCGGACCCCGACGTCGCGGCCGAGGTGCGGGCAATGGCGGCATCGCTGACGACACCGGTCAGCTTCGTGCTGATGGGTCCCGGCCAACCCGACATCAGTTCCGCTGCGATGGAACTGGTTGCGACGCTCGGCGGTTCCGCGCCCGCGTGGGGCCGGTGGCTGCCCGCGTCCGCGCCCGGACAACCTCGGCCGGGAGCACTGCGCGGCCTGTACAGCGGGGGCACGCTCGCCGACGAGGCCATGGTCGTCGCGGGTGGGGTCCTCGGCGACATCCGGTCCAACATCCCGCTGCGCCCGGACCTGGCGTTGCCCGCCACCGGCCGCGGGGGTCAGCCCGCGCTGACCGGTCTGGGTCACGTGATCGTCGACCTGGGCGACGACGAGTTCACCGCCGGCCGCCCGCACCCGATGATCGACCCGTCTGTGCGGTTGGCGTTGTTGGAGAAGCAGGCGGCGGACCCCGATGTAGCCGTCGTGCTGATGGACGTGGTCCTCGGGCATGCCGCCGATCCTGACCCGGCCGGCCGGTTGGCGCCGGCGATCCTGGCCGCCAGGAACACCGCAGAGGTTGCGGGTCGGGCGTTGTCGGTCGTCATCGCGTTGTGCGGCACCAGCGCCGACCCGCAGGACCGGGACCGTCAGGCTGCAGCGCTGACGGCCGCAGGTGCATCGGTGTTCGCGTCCAACGCCGAGGCGGCACGGTGCGCAGCAGGTCTCGCCGTGGGCGCTCCTGATCCGTCCGGCGCCGGCGGTGCGGCGGCCGCGGGCGCAGCCGGTGCCACGCCCTCGCAACCCGCGGCTCGGCCGCCCACCCCCGAGTCTGCGTCCGCCGGCTCACCGGCTGCTGGCTCCGGCTCGATACCCGTTGTGCCGCTGGAACTGTCGGCCGTGGTCTGCGCCGGAGTCGACCTGCTGGCCGACGCGCTGCGGGACCAGGCGGTGCGGGTCGTGCCGGTCGACTACCGGCCGGCCGCGCTCGACACGTCCGACGCCACCGCGGTTCCGGATGCGTTGCGCCGAGTACTGGCGGACCCGCGGCGGGCCGCCGCCAACGCGCTGGCCGCGGAGCGGATGCTCGCCGTGCGGGCGCAACTGGTCGACGTCCGGCCGGCGAGCGAGGCAATCGGATTGCGGCCGGGGGAGTTCTGCCATGCCGGGCCGCCGATCACCTTCGACCGCGCGTCGGGCCCGCTGCGTGGGGCGCTGATCGGCGCGATGCTGTTCGAGGGGCTGGCGGACGACGAGATCGATGCCGTGGCCAAACTGTCCGCGGCAGAGGGCATCTCGCTGCAGCCGTGCCACGACCGGCATGCCGTCGGCCCGATGGCCGGCGTCATCTCTCCGTCGATGTGGTTGTTCGAATTGGCCGACGAGGCTACCGGCGCCCGGTCGTGGTGCTCGCTGAACGAGGGCCTGGGCAAGGTGCTCCGGTACGGCGCCTACTCCCCCGAGGTGATCACCCGGCTGCGCTGGATGGCCGATGTGCTGGGCCCGGCACTGGCCGTCGCCGTGCGCGCCGCGGGACCGGTCGACATCACCGCGATCATCGGCCAGATGGTGCAGATGGGCGACGAGGGCCACAACCGCAACCGGGCCGGCACGCTGATGTTCCTGCGGGAGATCCTGCCGTCGCTGATCGCCTCCGGACTGCCGCCCACCGACATCGCCGAGGTCGCCCGGTTCGTCGCCGGCAACGACCACTTCTTCCTCAACCTGGTGATGCCCGCGGGCAAGCTGATGGGCGACGCCGCGGCGGGCATCCCCGGCAGCACCGTGGTGACGGCGATGTGCCGCAACGGCACCGACTTCGGCATCCGGGTGTCCGGCACCGGCGACCGGTGGTTCACCGGTCCCGCGCTGTATCCGGACGGGCTGTTCCTCGCCGGCTTCGGCCCCGACGACGCGAATCCCGACATCGGTGACTCCGCCATCGCCGAGACGATGGGCATCGGCGGAATGGTGATGGCCACCGCCCCGGCCATCGTCCGGTTCGTCGGCGGATCGGTGCCGGACGCGCTGGCCGTCACGACCAGGATGTACGAGATCACCGAGGCGGAGAACCCGGCCTTCGCCGTGCCGATCCTCGAGTTCCGCGGCGCGCCAACCGGTATCGACGTCACCCGGGTGCTGCGGACCGGGATCCTGCCGCAGATCAACACCGGGATGGCCGGCCGGGTGGCGGGCACCGGTCAGGTGGGCGCCGGTTTGGTGACGCCGCCGATGGACTGCTTCACCGCGGCCATCGCGGGGCTCGCCGCGGCACTGTGATATCTGACAAAGCCCCGACCGGTCAGCATCGACGCCATCGTCCACGCCGACATGCACCGTTCGGCAAGGCGCCCAGGAGGTTTCCGATGCCCAACGCTTTGGTCACCGGCGTCGGTCGCCGCGGCGGCATCGCGGCCGGGATAGCGACCGGCCTTGCCGCCGACGGCTGGGATCTCGCGCTGAGTTTCTGGCATCCCTATGACCAACGAATCGGCTTGACCGGCTCCCCGGACGATCCGGAGGATCTGGCCAGGGAACTCCGTGCCCAGGGCCGACGAATCGTCCTGATACCCGGCGATCTCGAAGATCCGAAGGTCCCGGCGAGGGTGGTCGAGCAGGCCACGGTGCCGCTCGGCCCGCTCGACGCAGTGGTCATGTCGCATGCCGAGTCGGTGGATTCGGGAATTCTGGACACCACCGTTGCCAGCTTCGACCGGCACTACGCGGTCAACATCCGTGCGACGTGGTTGCTGCTGGCCGCCTTCGCCCGGCAGCTTCCCGACAGCGGCGGATCGGTCGTCGCGCTCACCAGCGATCACACGGTCGGCAACCTGCCGTACGGCGTGACGAAGGGCGGCCTGGATCGACTCGTGCTCGCCGCCGCGCACGAGCTGGCCGATGCCCGGCTGCGGGCGAATGTGATCAATCCGGGACCGATCGACACCGGCTGGATGACCCACGAGGTCCGCGAACGCCTGCTGGCGGATCAGCCCACGGGCCGGCTGGGCACGCCGACGGACACGGCGAATCTTGTCCGCTTCCTGCTGTCGGAACGCGGGGCGTGGATCAACGGCCAACTGCTGCACAGCAACGGCGGCTACCCGAGGGGCCGCCTGCCGATCTGAGCCGTCAGGCCGGGCAGAGCCAGTCGTCGCTCGGCAGAACCGCGGCCTGCGGATCGGCCGGGCTGGGGAACGGCGTGCGGAAGGTGAACGCGTGCGGGGTCGGGCCGTGCACGCGAAGGTGGCGCACGCGAGCCTCGGCGTCATCGGTGGTCGGACGGTATCCGGCCGGCACCCACCACAGCGCCGTCATCGGTTCGGCCGCCCGCTGGAACCACTGCCGGCGGCGGCGCAGCACCTGAAGGTGCCGGCCGGAGAACACGTAGTCGGCGAGCGCCGCCACCGACGCCCATGTGGTCAGGTTGACGATCACCCCGTGGCTGTCCCCGACGTCCCACCCGAACGCCTGCACGGAGGTGGCGTTGCCGTCCTCGGTCTGCAGCCGCCAACGGAACCCCGGGGCCGCGTCGCCCTCCGCGTTGACCTCGTCCAGCGCCGCCATGAAGTCGGCGAGCTGCGGCGAGTCGAGCGGGGCCAGCAGCCGCGCCACGTTGACCTGCGCAAGATCCCACTCCATCTCTCGGAGCATAAAGGGACTGGCAGCCGTCGCGGTACCGGCGAACTCGTTCCTGCCCTCGACTCGGATGGCGCGACGGCTATAGTCCCTTTGGGAACAGGTCGACCGATGCGCCGAGGACGGGGACACCGATGACGGAGGCCGGGGCTCTGACCCCGACGTCGTATGCCGTCCTGGGACTGCTCGCGATCCAACCGTGGACCACCTACGAACTGGCGACCCAGATGGACCGGACGCTGAGCCGGTTCTGGCCGCGGGCGCGCAGCAAGTTGTACGAGGAACCGAAGAAGCTGGTGGCGCACGGCCTGGCGACGAGCGTGCCGGCGAAGCAGGGGCGGCGGCCGCGAACCGTGTACACGATCACCGATGACGGCAGGGCGGCGCTGCGGCAATGGCTGGCGGCGGACAGCGCCCCGCCGGTGTTCGAATCCGAACACGTCCTCAAGGTCTTCTACGCCGAGAACGCCTCCACCGCCGACCTTCTGGACACCCTGGGCGGTCTCCGTCGGTGGGTGCACGAGCTCACCGAGCACAACATCGCGGTCGGCGGCAGTTACGTGCAGGGCAGCGGTCCCTACCCGGAGCGGCTGCCGATCCTGACGCTCACCGGGCGGTTCCTGGACGACTACCTCGAGATGCTCGACCGTTGGGCCGCATGGGCGGCGGAGGTGGTCGCGCAATGGCCGGACGACCCGCGCGGGGCCGCGGCCGACGTGGCAGCCCTGGCCGACACGGTGTCGCAGGCGAAGGCGCGGGCGGAACGCTGGCGCGACGCGCGAGCGGATTCCCAGTCCTGATCTGCCGTTGTGCAGCGATGGGCGGCCGCATGTGGTGGCCGGACCGGCCGTCGTACAACGGCCAAGTGCGGCCGATCAGCGGCGATTCCGCGGCGACGATGAGAGTGCCGGCGCAGAAGGCTTTCCCGGGCCGGAACCCCCGGTAGCTCCGTCGGCCCTGTCGGGTCACCATGCGGGCGCCAGTTCCACCTGTCCTGCAACCTGACGGGCTAGGGACCCCGGCCGCGCCGTTGTGCCCGCCAACAGCGGCATCACCTCGGCAGCGAACAACTCCATGCTGTCCAGCACGGACCGCAGCGGCAGCAACCCGCCCATGTCGAACCAGCAGATCAGCCGGTGAACGCCGAGGGTGTCGCGGATGGCGCGGATGCGGTCGACGCAGCCGTCCGGTGTGTCGAACACCGCGCGGTCGCGCATCGATTCGAAGGTGGGTTCGGCGAACGTGGCCGCCAACTGGTCGAGCCTTCGCCGGGTTGCCTCACCCGCCGGTCCACTGGGCGCCGCCGCGCGCCATGCCCGCAGTCGGGTTCGCGCCGAGTTGTCCAGCCACCGCAGGCCCGGTGCGACACCGGACGCCACCGCACCGGGGGTGGGCGCCGTGAACACCGGTGCCAACAGCGTGACGTCGTCGGGGTGCTCGGCGTGGCCGCCTTCGGCTCGTGCACGGCGGTATCCCTCGAGCAGCTCGGCCAGCCGCGGCAGCGGGTTGACGTGGGCGGCGACGAGGACCGGCAGTCCCCTGCGTCCGGCGCGGTCCAGGGTCTCCGCACTGTTGGCGGCAACCCGGATCGGCGGGTGCGGGTGTTGCAAGGGCCGCGGGGCCAGAGTGCGAGCCGGCACGCTGTGGAAGGTGCCGTCGTAGGAGAAGTCCGGCTCGGACAGCAAACCCCGGACGATCTCGATGCCCTCGTCCAGCCGCGCCGCCGACGTTGCCTGGTCGACGTCGTACCCGGCGAAGTGGGCGGGGTCCATCCCGCGGCCGACCCCGAGCTCGACCCGGCCGCCGCTGAGCACATCGAGCACCGCGACCTCCTCGGCGACCCGAACCGGGTGGTGCAGCGGGAGCAGGATCACGCCGGTGCCCAACCGAATCCTGGTGGTCCTGGCGGCGACAGCTGCCAGGAACAGCAGAGGTGCCGGCATCGCCGACGACGCGGCATCGAAGTGCTGTTCGACCGGCCACACGGAGTCGTAGCCCAGGCGGTCCGCATGGATGGCCTGCTGCAGCACGTCGTCGTAACGCCGCGCCACCGACTGGTCCGGCCCGCAGGGGAGCTGATCGGTGATGCCGAAGGTCATGCTCATGTCGTCCTCCTCGACGTGCCGGCCCACCCCCAATGAGCGCCGGCCGGCGGCCTGGCGCCTGCCGACCGATGCAAGCGCGATGCCCGACACGCTCCCGCAACCGCCGAGGGGAGCACACCCAGCGGGCCACCCGGCGGACTGCTGCGCACCGGACAAGCAGGGTGAGGCCGTCCTCACCCCGCGGCGTCGCATCTCACGGAAGGTTTCGTCAGGTGTCCCGCCGCCGATGTACGAGGACGCGACAGGGCCCCTCCCACGAAACGAGAGGGGCCCTGTCGGTATCAGCCGGCCGGTGACGCGGATCAGGCGCGGGCGTTCTCCGCGGTGACCAGTGTCCGTTGGTCGGCTTGCGGCGCGGGCAACCCGTCACCGTTGGGTCCGCGGTACCGCGCGATGTCGAGGATGCCCTGGCGCTTGGCCACGATGACCGGCACGAGTGCCTGCCCGGCGACATTCGTTGCGGTGCGCATCATATCCAGGATCGGGTCGATCGCCAGCAGTAGCCCAACACCGGCGAGCGGCAGCCCGAGGGTGGACAGCGTGAGGGTCAGCATGACCACGGCGCCGGTCAGTCCCGCCGTCGCCGCCGAGCCCACCACGGACACGAACGCGATCAACAGGTAATCGGTGATGGACAGCGGCACCCCGAAGACCTGCGCCACGAAGATCGCCGCCAGCGCCGGGTAGATCGCCGCGCACCCGTCCATCTTGGTGGTGGCGCCCAGCGGCACCGCGAAACTGGCGTACTCGCGCGGAACCCCGAGGTTGTCGATGGCCACCTGCTGGGTGACCGGCATCGTGCCCACCGAGGACCGGGACACGAACCCGAGGGTGATGGCGGGCCATGCGCCGGCGAGGAACGCCTTCGGCGACAGGCCGTGGAACTTCAGCAGCAACGGATACACCGCGAACAGCACGATCAGGCAGCCGACGTAGACGTCGACGGTGAAAATGGCCAGCGGAGCCACCAGGTCCCAGCCGTAGGCGGAGACGGCGTGCCCGATGAGCGCACCTGAGCCGATCGGTGCCAGCCGGATGATCCACCACAGCACCGTCTGAACGACCGACAGGCCCGAGTCGGCGAACCGGATCAGCGGCTCCGCCTTGGTGCCGGTCTTCAGCGCGGCCGCACCGAGGACAATGCCGATCACCACGAGCTGCAGCACGTTGAACGACACCGACGTGGTGGCGCTGCCCCCGCTGACGGCGGTGGACGCCTGCAGGCCGAGGAAGTTGGACGGAACGAGGCCGGCGAGGAAGTCGGTCCAGCCCCCGGTGCGGCCGGCGTATTCCGCGCCGGCGGTGGACAGGCCGGTTCCGGTGCCCGGGTTGGTGAGGGTGCCCAGCGTCAGGCCGATGACCACGGCGATCAGCGCGGTGATCGCGAACCAGACCACGGTCTGCACGGCCAGCCGGGCCGCGTTCGCCACCGCACCGAGCCGGGAGATCGACACGATCAACGCCAGCAGGATCAGCGGGACGACCACTGCACGCAGCAGCGTCACGAAGATGGAGCCGACTTGGTTCAGCAGGCCATCGAGCCAGCCGACGTCGAACCACCGGGCCATCAGCCCGAGGCCGACGCCCACCACCAGACCGATGATTGTCTGCGCCCAGAAGGGAATACGGCGGAGCGACCCACCGACCCTTCGCACGCCTAATGATTGTGACAAAGGAATATCCACCCTCTACGTAACCGATGCTCGGCCGCCGGCTCCACCGGCGGGATCCGCTCACTGCTGAACGGATGCGGGGCGCCCTCGATGCAGGGGAACGGCCACCGATCATTCGCAACGAGTAGGAGTTCGGTCGCATTCCGCAACCTGCCGGTCGTGAGTGTGGGGTGGGACACGACGCCGCAGCGGAGCGGCTCAGCCGCCAAAGCTCGTCGGCCGGGTCAGCGAGGGTTGTCGTCCGGGCGCTGGTAGGAGCGGGCGGCGATCAGCCGGAGAACGCCGAGGTCGACGTCGCCGAGTTGCTTCACGTACAGGCATCCCTTTCCGGTCCGGTGATTGCCCAGTCGGGACAGCAGGTCCTCGTACTCGGCCAGACCGCCGCCGAGGTATAGCACCAACGCCGCCTTCCGCGGCGCGAAACCGACCGCGGGGGAGTCTGCTTCGCGCCCGGACTCGTATCGATGGTGCCGACGACCGAACCCCACGATGGCGGTGCCCCACATCGTGGGTTGTTCCCCGGTGACCTCCCGCAGCAGCCCCACCAACGCCTGCGCATCCTCCCGCCGACGGTCGTCGGAGACGCCCGCCAGGAACCCGTCGACGTCCCCGCTCGTCGGAACGGTCTTGTTGCCCTCCGCCATCACGGCCACTCCTCTCGTGTCCGCCACCAGGATGAGCCAGCCTCGCCTTCCGCGCGAGGCCGGCCGGGTCCCTCCCGGCACACGTGGCGGAACCCGGCACGGCATGGGGTGGGTGCGCTCGGTCAGACCACCGCCGGCTGGTGCACGCCGAAAGCGGCGGCGTACTCGTCGGCGAAGGCGGTGATCGGACGGGCGGCCCGACCGGTCAGCATCGGAACGGTGTCGGTGATGTCGGTCTGGGCACCGGAGCGCAGGGCCTCGAACACCGTGACGATCTGCTCGGCCGCGAAGGCAGGCACGCCCGCATCCGTCATGGCGGACAGCGCCGCCGGCGCCGGGACATTCACGTAGTCGACCGGGGTGCCGATCGACCTCGACAGTGCCGCCGCCACGTCGGAGTAGCCGATAGCGCCCGGACCGGTGAGCACGTAGGCGCGACCGTCGTGTCCCGACCGCGTCAATACCCTTGCGGCGACAGCCGCGACGTCGGCCGGGTGGATCATGGCGATGCGAGCCTGCCCTGCGGGAGCGAAGATCATCCGCTGGTGACGCACCTGGTCCGCCGCGGCCAGCAGGTTCGTCATCAGGAACCCCGGGCGCAGCACGACGGCGGGCACACCCGAGGCGTGCAGGTGTTCCTCGATCGTGGCATGCCACCGCCAGAACGCCACCCGTGCGGTGGGATCGGCGCCGCGGGCGGACAGTTTGACGATCCGCGACACCCCGGCGGCGGCGGCCGCATCGATGACGGCGCATTCGGTCCCGACCTGCTCCGGCACGTTGCCGCAGGCCAGGAAGACTGCGTCGACGCCCGCCATCGCGGCGCTGAGCGATGTCGGATCACCGCTGTCCCAGCGCCTGACGTCGACGCCGGCGGCGGTCAGGTGCTGTGCCCGCTCGGGGTTGCGGGCCAGGGCGCGGACCGCGACCCCGCGCGCGAGCAGCGGTACGAGGGCGGAGCCGATGGTGCCGGTGGCGCCGGTGAGGAGGATGGTGCTCATGGTTGGTCTCGCTTTCTGTGCGAGCGGTCCCGCACGATGGTGGATGGGAGTTGCCGGGAAAGGCGACGGGGCCCGCGGCGCAATGGATTTGCTCATACCGCAGCTGAGTCGGTGGGGATCGCGCGGTTGAAGCGGAACAGGTTGCCGGGGTCGTACCGGCGTTTCACGGTGACCAACCGGTTCCAGTCCGCGGCGGAATAGGCGGCGCGGACACGGTCGGCCGTGGCGCCGTCCAGGTCCAGGAAGTTGAGGTAGGTCTCCCCCGTCGACAACCCCTGCAATCGCTGACCGATCCACCGAAGGTGTTGCTGCACTGCCGCTGTCGCTTCCGGGGTGGGTGTCACGCCGATGGCATTGAGGGAGAAGACCGCGGTGCTGTGGGCCATCGGGCTCAGCATGTCCGGTGAGCCGGTCAGCGCGCCGCCGAGCTGGCGTAGCTCGAGCATGACCAGCGGCGACCCGGAGTCCGGCCCGGCGAGGTCGATCAACGCGTCGATGACGTCCGGCGTGAGGTTCGGGATCATCTCCGAATGGCTGTGCGCGGGCAGCGGGTCGATCGGATCCATGCTGACCGACGCGAGGTCCGCCACCGGCAACACATCGAAGGTGTCGAAGTCCGCCGTTCCCAACGCTTTCCGTGCCCCGTCGATCAGCGCCACACCGGCCGCGTGGTCACCGCTGAAGCAGCCACGGACCGCGACCAGCGTCCGCCCGCGCAACTGCGTCGGGAGGCCGGCAAGGGGCGGGAACCGGCGGAACGTCACGGCGGCGGTCAGGTCGTCCGGTGTCCTCGGGCTCCACGCTGTGAAGAACTCGAGGACGTCGCGCGCCCGCTCGAGCGGGTAGTACAGGTTGCCGGCGTAGACCTCTCGAACCGGGTGCAGCCGGAACTCCAGCGCGGTGACGACGCCGAAATTGCCGGTGCCGCCGCGGATCGCCCAGAACAGGTCAGGGTTGTGCTCGGCGGACGCCGTGGTGAATGCCCCGTCGGCGGTGACGATCTCAGCCCTCAGCACCGAGTGCGCGGCCAGCCCGTAGCGGCGGCCGAGCCACCCGAAGCCGCCGCCGAGGGTGTACCCGACCACGCCGACCCGCGGGCTGGAACCGGGCAGCGACGCCAACCCATGGACAGCGGCCGCTGAAATGACGTCCTGCCAGATGGCGCCCGCCTCCACCCGCGCCACCCGCGCGGCCGGGTCGATCGTGACGCCGCGCAGTTCGGAGGTGTTCAGCAGCAGCCCGCCGTCGCTCGGTAAGCCGGTGCCGTGGCCGGTCGCCATGACGCCGACACCGAGGCCGGAGGCCTTGGCGTGGAGCACGGCGAGCCGGATGTCCTCGGCCGATCCGGGCACCACGACGACCGCCGGTCGGTGTCCGGCGGCCAGGTTCCAGGGGCGACGGGCGGCGTCGTACCCGTTGTCTGCGGGCTCGAAGAGCCGGCCGTCGATGGCTTTTCGCAGCTCGTCGTGGCTGCGCACGGCCTTCGCCGGCGGACAGGACGCCCTCTGTCCTGCGTGGGCGGGTCGACCCGTGGCGGGTGCGGTGGTCATCTCGTGGCTCCTTCGTGATGGGTGTCGTGCTGGTGGACGTCGCCGGTGCCCGCGCGGGTGGCGCGGCCGTGATGACGCAGATGCAGTCCGAGCATCAGGGCGCTGGCAGCGAGGTAGAAGCCGTGCAGGAACCAGATCGGCCCGAGCGGGAGGCTGTACACGTAGACGGCCTGAATGAGGTTGCCGACGTTGGCCAGCACCAGGCTCGGCCGGCTGTAGGAGCCGAGATCCCTGGTGCGCCATGCCCTGTGCAGCATCGGGAGGTAGCTGATGACGAACAGGGCGGTCGACATCAGCCCCGCGGTCAGCGCAATCCCGTCCATGCTGGTTCTCCCCCCGCCGTTGTCCTGATTAGTCCCTTCTGGACTATGCACCCGACCAGTGTTACTCCCCTGGGGACTATGGTCAACCCGATTTCCCAGCAGATTCGGATTTCGCGGCCCAACCGTCCGAGGTGACCCGGCGTCAGCCGCGCGGGGTCCCCTCGGCGCAACGAGCAGCAGCCAGGACCGGACGCGGCGGTGAGGGATGGGCATCAGCGACCGGCTGCTCGCCCATGGGGCGGTGCAGGGATGCCCACGCCGACCGGCGTGGCCTCGGTGCGGCTGCGATCAGCCGCGCAGCGCCGCCGGCCACGAACCGAGATGGTTCCCCAGGACCAGCGCGCGCTACCCGCCCGCGACCGGTGACCCGGCGCGCCCGCTTCCGATCACCCGGCACCCGCGGCGACGACGGCGGCCCGGCAGTCGCCGAACCCGATGGTGGGCAGCCCGGGCCGCTGGGCGCGGGCGCGAAGCAGCACCTCGTCGCCGTTCTGCAGGAACGTCCGGCTTTCCCCGGTCGCCAACTGCAGGGGAACACGTCCGTTGCCGGTGATCTCGAGCAGGCTGCCATAGGACCCCGCGTCGGGTCCGGAGATGGTGCCGGTGCCGAACAGGTCACCGGCCCTCAGGTTGCAGCCGTTGCTGCTGTGGTGCGCGACCATCTGCGCCACGGTCCAGTAGAGGTGACGGCTCGAACTGAGCGACACCCGTTGCGGCGGAGCGCCGTTCGCCGTCATGTCGGCCGTGCGGATCAGCACCTCCAGGTCGATGTCCAGTCCCCCACCGGCCTGATCGGTGGGATCGGTGAGGTACGGCAACGGCACCGGATCGCCTGCGCCGCGGGCAGGCGCCGGGATCCGGTACGGAGCCAGCGCCTCCGCGGTGACCACCCACGGCGACACGGTGGTGGCGAAGCTCTTGCCCAGAAAAGGTCCGAGCGGCTGGTACTCCCAGCTCTGGATGTCCCGGGCCGACCAGTCGTTGAGCAGGCCGAACCCGGCGATGTGCTCTGCGGCCGCGCCGATCGGTATCGGCTCGCCCGCGGCATTACCCGAACCGATCCACACGCCGAGTTCCAGCTCGAAATCCAGCTTCTCGGTGGGCGCGAAGCGCGGCGCGTCCTCCCCCGCCGACCCGAGTTGGCCGCGCGGTCGCCGCACCGGCTGACCGCTGACCTGCACGGACGACGCCCGCCCGTGATAGGCGATGGGCACCCACCGGTAGTTCGGCAGCAGCGGCCGGTCCGGGCGGAACAGCTCCCCGACCCGGTGGGCGTGGTGGATGCCGGCGTAGAAGTCGGTGTAGTCACCCACCGCAGCAGGCAGTTTCGTCTCGACGGCGTCAATGTCGTGCAGCAGCGGCGCCACGGTCGCGCGGTGCTCCGCCTGAGTCAGCAGGGTGTGCACCCGGGTCCGCAATGCCCGCCTGACACCGGGCCCCCGGCCGAAGAACGCGTTGAGCGTCGACCCGGCCGCCGCCTGCGCGCCGGCCAGGGCATCGCCGGCCAACAGTCCGGACCCGGCAAGCCCGCGCAGGTCGAGAACTTGGTCCCCGATGCGGATGCCACCGCGCGGAGCGGCATCATCGTGGCCCGGCCCGCGGGGGGCGAACACACCGAACGGCAGATTCTGCACCGGGAAGTCGGGATGCCCGTCGGCGGTGTCGACCCAGCTGGTGGCGTCCGGACCGTGGGTCGCGTCCGGGGTGCTCGCCGGCGGTCCGGCGCCCGTCATTCCGCGTCGGGATGCGGCGGGGTGAATCGGGCGTCCAGCCCGGACCAGCAGTCGGCGTAGTCGTCCTGCAGTTGCGGCAGGTCCGCCGCATAGCGCGTGACCCGTTGCGGGAAGCGGGTTTCGAACATGAACGCCATGGTCCCGACGAGTTTGGTGGGTTTCAGCTCGACCGTGCTCGCGGCCTGGAACGCCTCGGTGTCAGGTCCATGCGGCAGCATGCAGTTGTGCAGGCTGAAGCCGCCCGGCACGAAGCCCTGCGGCTTGGCGTCATAGACGCCGTAGATCAGACCCATGAATTCGCTCATGATGTTCATGTGGTACCAGGGCGGACGGAAGGTGTTCTCCGAGACCATCCATCGATCCGGGAAGACCACGAAGTCGACATTCGCCGTGCCCGGTGTCTCCGACGGCGCGGTCAGCACGGTGAAGATGGACGGGTCCGCGTGATCGAACAGCAGCGGACCTACCGGGGAGAACCGCCGCAGGTCGTACTTGTAGGGCGCGTAGTTGCCGTGCCAGGCAACGACATCGAGCGGTGAATGGCCCAGGTCGGTCCGCCACAGCGATCCTCCCCATTTGACGTAGAGCGCGGACGGCGCATCGCGCTGCTCGTACGCCGCCACCGGGGTCAGGAAGTCCCGGGGATTGGCCAGGCAGTTGGCGCCGATGGGTCCGCGTTCGGGCAGGGTGAAGGTGCCGCCGTAGTTCTCGCAGAGGTAGCCGCGGGCGGGGCCGTCGGGCACCTCGACCCGCATCTTGACACCCCGCGGGACGATGGCGATCTCACCGGGCTCGACGTCGATGATGCCGAATTCGGTCCAGAAGCGGACGCTGCCCTGCTGGGGCACGAACAGCATCTCCCCGTCGGCGTTGTAGAAGTACTCGTCCCGCATCGACCGGGTGAAGAAGAACAGGTGATTCGCCATCCCGGTGTGGGTGTCGACGTCGCCGGCCACCGTGACGGTGCGGAGCCCGCCGTCGATCAGCGTCACCGCCTCGTCCGGGATCGGGACCGGGTCCCAGCGCAGCGGGCCGATCGGGATTTCGACCTCGCGGTCGGGGGCACTGCGCCACAGCCCCGCGTCGACCTTCCGGAAGCGGCCCCCGTGCCGCACGGACGGGCGGATGCGGTACAGCCATGACCGCTCGTTGCTGGTGCGCGGCGCGGTGAACGGTGATCCGCTGAGCTGCTCGGCGTACAGGCCGTACGCCACCTGCTGCGGCGAGTTGCGGCCGATGGGCAGTGCTCCGGCAACGGCCTCGGTCTCGAAGCCATTACCGAAACCCGTTTGGTAGCCGGTCATGCGGACTCCCAGAAGCCGGCGTGCACGTCCAGCGCCGATGACAGACTGTACGGTCCGCGCACGATGACCTCCCTCTGCCCGGCAGCGAACACCGTGCGGCACGGCATCTGCAGCGTCGGATTCCGTTCGTCGACGCCGGTGATCTCGCGCAACGCGTCCTCCCCCAGCGCGTACACGACGGTGCCGATCCCCGACCAGTAGATGGCTCCGGAACACATCGCGCACGGCTCGGTGCTGCTGTACAGCGCCATGGACCGCAGGTCGGCAACGGAGATCGACGCCGACGCGGCCCGGACCAGATTGGTCTCCGCATGGCCGGTGACGTCCCCCGTGGTCACCACCGTGTTCTCGGCCGTCAGCAGCACGTGCCCGTCGGCGTCCGCGAGCACGGCCCCGAACGGGTGATTGCCGTGCCGGCGGGCACTGGCGGCCAGGGAGATCGCCTGCTGCAGAAGCCGTTCCGTGTGTGGCACGGTGGTCACTCCTCGAATTCCCAATGGACGGTCACGTCCACCCCGACGTGCGCATCGCCGGTGGCCACCGGCATCGCCTCACCGGCACCGGCACGCATCGCCATCATCGGCCGGGGTGCGCCACCGGACGGCCGCTCGTCGATCCACGCCACCCGGCCGAGCACCCGACCGGCCAGCCGGGCAAGCTGTTCGGCCTTGGCCCGGGCGTCGGCGAACGCCATCTCACGTGCCTGCGCCATCGCCTCCTGGGGGTGGGCGGGAGTCAGCGCGACACCGTCGATCCGCACCCCGTCGCCGCCCAGCGATGCGACGTCGGTCAGCAGTCGTTCGACACCGTGCAGTCCTTCGCGCCGCACCGTGAGGCGTTGTCCGGCCTGATATCCCAGCAGCTGCTGCCGTCCGTTGACGTACTCCGAGCGCGGCCCGAGGGTCAGGTCGAAGGTGCGGACCGATCGGGCGTCGACGCCGCCGTCGGCCAGGATGGCGAGCAGCCGGGTGGCGGTGGACGAGGCCATGGCGAACGCGTCCCCCGGCTCCGCCCTGGCGACCTCGACGGCCAGCGAGATGGTCACCTGGTCGACCGCGGCGGCGGCCGAGCCGGATCCGATGACGGTGATGCCGTGCGGCGGCTCGGCGGCGGTCATCGGGCCAGTGTGCAACACCGACGCGGTGATCACCCGGCAAGCCGGATTAGTCTGTGCCCGTCCGTTGTTGACGTGTGCGCCGCGTGCGGGCGGCCACGCCGGACGTACCGACAGTGCAGGGTCGCACCCAGCGTGGCGGGATGCGGGAGGACAGGACAGATGGCGCAGGACGACGTCGAGATCTCCGAGACGAAACTGCCGGGCATCGGGATGCGATACGACTTCATCACCGATGCGGGCCGCCGGATCGGGGTCGTCAGCCACCGAGATGGTGACCGGGACTTGTTGATCTTCAGCAAGGACGACCCGGACTCCTGCAGCTCCGTCGTCCAGATGAGTGCCGCCGAGGCGGACGCGCTGGCCCAGGTGCTGGGCAGCGGGCACGTCATCGAGCGCCTTGCGTCGTTGAGCGAGCAGATCAGCAGCCTGTCGACCGGGAAGATCCGCATCCCGCACGGGTCGAGGTACGACACTCGCACGCTGGGTGCGACCAAGGCGCGGACCAGGACGGGCGCGTCCATCGTGGCGCTGATGCGGGACAAGGAGGTCGTGCCCTCACCCGGACCGACCACGGAACTGCACGGCGGTGACACCCTGGTCGTGGTCGGCACCGTCGAAGGCATCGATGCGCTGAAACAGATCGTGAACGAATAACCTCGGCTCAGCTGCGTCAGCGTGAGTGCTCCCGAATGGGGCCTGCGGGGTCGGTCCGCTGCCGTCGTGCAGAACGGAGCCGGCAGTGGACATGGGTCTGTTGCTCATCGAGTTGGGCGCTGTCGTCCTGGGCCTGGGTGTGCTCGGGCGGCTCGCCGCACGAATCGGTATGTCCCCCATTCCGCTGTACCTGCTCGCCGGGCTGGCCTTCGGCCACGGCGGCCTGATCCCGTTGGACGCCAGTGATGACTTCATCGAGATCGGCGCCGAGATCGGCGTCATCTTGTTGTTGCTGCTCCTCGGGCTGGAGTACTCCGCCAGCGAACTGACCAGCAATTTGCGGCAACATGCCTTCGGCGGCGTCGTCGACCTGGTCGCGAACGCGCTGCCGGGGGCCGTCGTCGGGCTGCTGCTGGGCTGGCCGCTGCCGGCCGTTCTCGCGATGGCCGGCGTCACCTACGTCACCAGCTCCGGCATCACCGCAAAGCTGCTCACCGACCTGGGTCGGCTCGGGAATCGTGAAACACCCGTCGTGCTGTCCATTCTGGTGCTCGAGGACCTCTCGATGGCGCTGTATCTGCCGGTGCTCACCGCGATGCTCGCGGGGGTCAGCCTGGTTGCCGGCGCAACGTCCGTGGCGATCGCCTTCATAGCGATCAGCGTCGCGTTCTTCATCGCGCTGCGGTTCGGCCGGGCACTGGGCCGGTTCGTCTACTCGGACAACAAGGAGGTGTTGCTGCTCATCGCCTTCGGTCTGGCGCTGCTCGTCGCGGGCGTCGCACACCAACTCCAGGTCTCGGAGGCGGTCGGTGCGTTCCTGGTGGGCATCGCACTATCCGGACGTGTCGCCGAAGGAGCCCGGGAGGTTCTGACGCCGCTGCGTGACCTGTTCGCGGCCGTGTTCTTCGTCTTCTTCGGCCTGGAGACCGACCCGTCGGAGATTCCAGCGGCGTTGCTTCCGGCGGTCGTGCTGGCGGTCGCGACCGCGTTCACGAAGGTCGGCACCGGGGTGTGGGCAGCCCGACGATCGGGCGTCGCCATCGCCGGTCAGATGCGAGCGGGTAGCGCCATCGTCTCCCGGGGAGAATTCAATGTCGTCATCGCGGGACTGGCCACAGCGTCGGGCATCATCGCTCCCGGCTTCGCCGCGCTTGCGACGGCGTACGTTTTGATCATGGCCGTCACCGGTCCGTTGATCTTCCGCCTCGGCGAGCCTCTGGGCAGAGCGGTGGCCCGACGACGGGCGCAGCGGCAGCGCCGGCCCAGGGTGCAGCCCCGGCGGACCTCATCCGGCGAGGACGGAGCCGTCAGCAAGAGGGCATGAGCCCGCGCCCCACGATCATCGGGAAGTGCTCGTGCCGCGGTTGTGCCCTGCGGCGGGGTTCCGAGGCGGTCACCCCACCCGCGGGGAGCCGGCGGGCACGGCGCACAGCGCCTGTTCCGCGGTGTCGGCGATGATCCGCGCTGCATCGTTCACGGACATGCCGCGACCGGTGTGCAGCAGGTCGAACGCCTCGAAGCTGCAGAGCAACCACAGGACGTCGGCGGCGGCGTCGGCGGTCATGCCGTCCCGCAGGGCACCCTGTTCGGCCAGCCGTCGAGCCAGATAGATCATGCCGCCACTGCGGCTGTGCTCCTTGCGATCCACAGCGCCGCCCACGGAGTCCGGATCGAGGCGGGACATCGAGAACAGCACGCGGTAGACGTCGAGATCGCCGGCGTACATCCGGCAGGCCGCGGCGATGCCGTCCCGCAGGTGCTGTCGGGCGTCGCTCACCTCCACCGCCGCGGTCAGTTCGGCGAGTCCGGTGCGCTCCCACAGGTCGCCGGTGAAGGCATCGAAGAGTCCCGCGCGCGAGCCGAACAGTTTGTAGATCGTCGATCGCGCCACCCGGGCGCTCTCGGCCACCCGATCCAGGCTGAGCGGCTCCGTGGGTGCCGCGCGCAGCCGGTCGGCCATCGCCTGCAGGATCCGGGTGCGCGTCTGCTGCGACGTCTCGGCCCGGTGCCGCTGCTCGTACTTGCGGTTGGCCACGGCTCATGGTCCCACATTTCGGTTGACAGGGCGACCGACCAAAGACAGGCTGTAGTCCGAATACAACCTGTCCGACGAAAAGGAGACGCCGTGAACGAGCAACCAGTGGTGGTGGTCGGCGCAGGTCCGGCCGGTCTGGCGACCGCGATCACGCTGGCCCGGTCCGGCATCGGCGTCCGGCTGCTCGAGCGGCGAACGGCCGGGTTCACCGCACCCCGCGCGACCGTGGTCAGCCTGCGGTCCATGGAAGTGCTGCGTTCCTGGGGTCTGGAGGATCGCGTGCGGGCGGGCTCGGACCGGGTGGAGATGACCATGCTGGTGATGCCCGATGTCGCGAGGGCCGAGGAAGGAACCGTTGTCGACGTCGGGTACCCCACGAGTGCCCACAGCGCAGTGCTCAGCCCGACCGAGGCGTTGTGCGTGGCACAGGACCACCTGGAATCTGTTCTGCTCGAGCATCTCTCGACGCTGCCGCTGGTCACCGTGGAACGCGGCCGGGAGGTCGTGGGCGTCACCGCGGACGCCTCGTCCGCCGTCGTCACCGCCCGGGATACGACAGGTCGGCTGACCTCATACGACGCGCGGTACGTCGTGGGCGCCGACGGCGCGCGCAGCGCGGTCCGCGATGCGGCCGGCATCCGGATGCACGGCCAGCAGGTCGTGTACCAGGGAAGCCGCGTGCAATTCCACGCCGCTCTGTGGCAGGCGCTGGGCGACCATCGTCATCTGCTGTACGCAGTCACCGATCCCGCCGCCAGTGGAGTGCTGCTACCCGCCGGCCAGGGCGACCGGTGGGAGTTCGGCGTCGCCTACGGCAGCGAGGACACCGATATGGTCGACCCGCCGACCGACACCGCCCTGGTGCAACGGCTGTTGCGGGCGACCGGACTGTCGCGGAAGGCGTTGCGAGTCACCAGATTCGGCACGTTCAGCGCCGGTGCACAGCTCGCGGAGAGCTTCTCCCGGGGACCGCTGTTCCTGGTGGGCGACGCCGCGCACCGGGTGACGCCCCGCGGCGGCACCGGGCTCAACATCGCCTTCGCGGATGGCTACCACCTGGGCTGGAAGATGGGCTGGGTGCTGCGCGAGTGGGCGCCGCCGTCACTGCTGGACAGTTACGAGTCCGAACGGCGACCCGCCGTCGAGCACAACGTGCATCGCTCCGCCGACCCCGCCGGCTCCCGGCGGCCGGCAGCCGCGGAGACCTACGTCGACCTCGGTGGGCGCATCCCGCACCGCTGGGTGGCCCCGGGCCGGTCGACGATCGACCTCGCGGGGGACGGATTCATGCTGCTGACCGCCGGTGACGCACCCGACCTCGGATCGGCACCGAGAACCGTTGCGCTACCGCCTCTGGCGACGGAACAACTGGACTCCGTGACGGCGCAGTCGCTCGGCCTGGGCACCACCGGGGCAGTGCTGCTCCGGCCGGATGCGCTGCCCGTGGCCGCCTGGTCCGGACCGCCCAGCGCCGGCGCCGTGCTGGACGCCGCTGCGAGCTTTCTGACCGGCCCCCGGGCAGGCACGGTTTTCACCGACACCGCGGCCTGATGGTGTCGGCCGCACCCGATGGGATCGAAGCCCGTCAGCAGGGAGCCGTCAGCCGGATGCGGATCCGACCGAGGTCGCCGTCCACGATGCGGTGACAGGACGCGTTCCGGCGTCCCCCGGGAACCATCCCGCGCGACCCAGCTGACCCGCCACCGGGTGCCCGATCTCGGTGGCCAGCGCGGGCAGGATCTCGATCAGCTTCGCCGGGTCGATGCCGGTGCCCACCCCGGACCGGTGCAGCAGATACAGCAGGTCCTCGGTGGCGATGTTCCCGGTGGCAGCGGGTGCGAACGGGCAGCCGCCGATACCACCCACGCTCGCATCCAACGCGCTCGCACCGCGGTCAAGGGCCGCCTGAGCATTGGCGTACCCGGCGTTGCGGGTGTTGTGGAAATGCCAGCGCAGCGGGATGGTCGGCGCCGCGGACGCCGCCACATCGGCCAGTGCGTGCACCTGCGCGGGCACCCCGACGCCGATGGTGTCGGCGAGCGCCAGCTCGTCCGGGGGTTGCTCGAGACAGCGAATGATGATGTCCAGGACGGTCTCCGGCGCCACCTCACCCTCGAACGGGCAGCCGAAGGACGCGGCCACGGTGAGCGTGCTGCGCAGGCCGGCGGACGCCGCCCGGGCGGCCAGCTGATGCCACGACGCTATCGCCTCGCCGATCGACATGCCCTGGTTGCGCCGGCTGAACGTCTCGCTGGCCACCACGACGACGTTGACCTCGTCCATCCCGGCAGCGACCGCACGATCCAGGCCGCGCTGGTTGAGCACCAACCCGATGTAGGAGACCTCGCCCCGGGGCAGGCGCGCGGCGACCTCCTCGGCGTCGGCCATCTGCGGCACCAACCGGGGGTGGACGAAGCTGGTCGCTTCCATCCGGCGCACACCGGCGTCCACCAGAGCGCCGATCATCCGCACCTTGGCGTCCGTCGGCAGCACAGCGGATTCGTTCTGCAGCCCGTCGCGCGGAGCGACCTCGACGATCTCCACCCGGTATGTATACAACCGCTCGAAAGAATCGGGAAGTCTTCGCATTGGGGTCTTGCGGGGTTCCTGCCGCCATGCCAGCATTCCATGCAATCCGGCATCCACAGCGCAGACCGCTCGACCCGGCTTCCGGCTCCCACTGCCATCCCGCCCGACCATCGACGCGCCCGAGGAGATCCGTGGCCCACGCCGCCAAGAACACCGCGGTGCTGCTGCGCGAGATGATCCTCGCGGGCGCACTGCCGGCCGGGGCGAAACTCGGCGAGGCGGAGCTCGCCACGCGGCTGGAGGTCAGCCGCACACCGGTGCGGGAGGCATTGTCCCGGCTCGCCGCCGAGGGGCTGGTGGAGCTGGTTCCGAACCGCGGCGCGCGGGTGGCCCGCTGGACGCCGGAGGACCTGGAACAGATCTTCGAACTCCGATTACGGCTCGAGCCGTACGCGGTGGCGCTGGCCGTGCCCCGCCTTTCGGACACCGACCTGGACGACCTCGACGATCTCGCCCACCGCATGCAGGCCCTGGGCAAGCCCGGCAGGGCGCAGGACCTGGACGGCATCGTGCACCTCAACCGCCAGTTCCACCGCACCCTGATCAACCGGGCCGCGAACCCGGCCGTGGCCTCGGCGCTGCTGGCTGTCACCCACGCATCGGTGGTGAACCAGAACTTCCACAACTACTCAGCGGAAGCACTGGCCCGCAGCCTCGCCCATCACGTGGAGATCGTGGCGGCCGCGAGGGCGGGCAACGCGGAATGGGCGAACAGCGTGATGCGCTCGCACCTGTACAACGCGCGGGCGACGATGCTGCCGACCCAGCGCCGGCGGCCGGCGGAGCCGTCATGAGCACCGACGCCGGGACGACGACCGGCCAATCCGCCGGCTCGGCGCCGGCGCTGGACCTGCCCCTGTCCGATCAACCCACATCCCATCTGCCGCTGTCCGATCTGCGGGTGGTCGAGCTGGGCCAGCTGCTGGCCGGACCGTTCTGCGGGCAACTGCTGGGCGATTTCGGCGCCGAGGTGATCAAGGTCGAGGACCCTGGCCGGGGCGACCCGATGCGGCAGTGGGGCCGGGAGAAGCCGCACGGCAAGTCGCTGTGGTGGCCGGTGGTGGCACGGAACAAGAAATCCGTGACGTGCAACCTGCGGTCCGCCGAGGGCCAGCAGCTGCTGCGCCGGCTGATCGACACCGCCGACATCCTGGTGGAGAACTTCCGGCCCGGCACCCTGGAGCGCTGGGGGCTGGGCCCGGACACCCTGTGGGAGACCAATCCCGGGTTGATCGTCACCCGGGTCACGGGGTACGGCCAGACCGGCCCGTACGCGCCCCGGGCCGGTTTCGGTTCCATCGGTGAGGCGATGGGTGGGATCCGCTACGTCACCGGCAATCCCGACCAGCCGCCGGCCAGAGCCGGTATCTCGCTGGGTGATTCGCTGGCCGCGACGTTCGCGTGCCTCGGGACGCTGGTGGCGGTGCACAGCCGCGGCCGCACCGGGCGCGGTCAGGTCGTCGACTCCGCCATCTACGAGGCGGTGCTGGCGATGATGGAATCCCTGTTGCCCGAGTGGGCGGTCGCCGGGTACCAGCGGGAGCGGACCGGCGCCGTGCTGCCGAACGTCTCGCCCAGCAACGTTTATCCCACCGCCGACGGCGACATGGTGCTGATCGCCGCCAATCAGGACTCGGTGTTCAAACGGCTGGTCGACGTGATGGGACGGCCGGAGTTGGCCGTCGACGAGCGGTACGCCACGCACTCCGCCCGCGGCGCGACCATGACCGAACTGGACACCTTGATCGCAGAGTGGACGGTCACCCTGGCCGCCGACGATCTGCTGGCGCGGCTGCACGACGGCGGCGTCCCGGCCGGCCGGATCTTCCGGGCCAGGGACATGTTCACCGACCCGCACTTCGCCGCGCGGGAAGCCATCGTCCGGGTCGTGCACCCCGAGCTCGGTGAACTGCCGATGCAGAACGTGACACCGAAGCTGTCGGGCACGCCGGGCGCCGTGCGCACCGCTGGACCCGAGCTGGGTGAGCACAACACGCAGATCTGGCAGGGCCTGCTCGGCCTGTCCGACGCGGAGATCGAGAACTACCGGAACCACGCGGTGATCTGACCGGCATTTCGTTCGCAACTGCCCTGGAGGACTGATGAGTTATCGGCTCGGCGTCGACGTCGGTGGCACGTTCACCGATGTCCTGCTGGTGGATTCGGGCAGTGGGCGCACGTGGCGCACCAAGACGGCGTCGACCCCGGAGGATCAGTCCGTCGGTGTCCTCCGCGGCATCGAGAAGGTCTGCGCCGACGCCGGTATCGCCGCCACCGAGATCGCCACGGTGCTGCACGGGACCACCGTGGGCACCAACGCGATCCTCGAGGGCAAGGGCGCGGTCGTCGGCCTGGTCACCACGCAGGGCTTCCGCCAGGTCCTGCAGATCGCCCGGTCGTTCGTCCCCGGTGGCCTCGCCGGCTGGATCATCTGGCCGAAGCCCGAGCCGCTCGCGGCCCTGGAGAACACCATCGAGGTGCCGGAGCGGATCGCCACCGACGGCAGCATCGTGCTGCCGCTGGACGAGGACGAGACCCGGCGTCGGCTTCGCGCGTTGCGGGACAACGGCATCGAGGCGCTGGCCATCTCGCTGATCAACGCGTTCGCCAACGGCGAGCACGAGGAGCGCATCGCGAAGATCGCCGCAGAGGAGCTGCCCGGTATCCCGATCTCCCGCTCGAGCGTCGTGCTGCCCGAGATGCGGGAGTACGAGCGGGCGCTCACCACGGTCGCCAACAGCTACGTGCAGCCCCAGGTCGCGCGCTACGTGCGGAACCTGTCCGATCAGCTGACGCAGCAGGGACTGTCGGCCGAGCTGTCCATCCTGCGCAGCGACGGCGGCCTCGCCGCGGCGGAGGTGGCCGCCGACTCGCCGGTCACCATGCTGATGTCCGGCCCGGCCGGTGGCGTCACCGGTGCGGTGTGGCTGGCCGGCCAGACCGGCAGCAAGGACCTGCTGACCTTCGACATGGGCGGCACCTCCACCGACGTCGCACTGGTCCAGGGCCTGAAACCGAAGACCGGGCGGGAGACGAAGGTCGGTGACCTGGTGGTCCGTGCGTCATCGGTGGATGTGCGCACCGTCGGCGCCGGCGGCGGGTCCATCGCGCACGTCCCCGAACTGACGAAGGCGCTGCGGGTCGGACCGCAATCCGCCGGCGCCGTCCCGGGGCCCGCCGGGTACGGGCTCGGCGGCACCGCACCGACGGTGACCGATGCCAACGTCGTCCTCGGCTACCTGCCGAGCTCGCTGGCCGGGGGAGAGATCACCCTCGATGTCGAGGCGTCCCGAGCGGCGGTGCAGACCATCGCGGACGCCATGGGACTGCCGAGCGCGGAGGCAGCGGCCGCCGGGATCATCGACATCGTCAACGAGAACATGCTCGGCGGCCTGCGACTGGTCAGCGTGCAGCAGGGTTTCGACCCCCGCGACTTCGCCCTGGTCGCATTCGGTGGCGCAGGGCCGTTGCACGCCAACGCGATCGGGGCGCTGACCGGCGCCTGGCCGGTGATCGTCCCGCCGTCACCGGGCGTGCTGTGCGCCCTCGGCGACGCGACCACGTCGGTCCGTGACGAGTCCGCCCGCACCTGTCTGCGCCGATTCTCCGACCTGACCGGGAACGAGCTGTGCGACATCCTCACGGGGCTGTCGGATGACGCATCGGAACGGCTGACCGCGCAGGGACTGGACGCCGCGGAACAGCGGGTCGAGTACGAGGTCGACGTCCGGTACTTCGGCCAGGGTTTCGAGATCCCGGTGATCATCGATCCGGCGTGGCTCGACGACCTCGACACCCTACTGCCCCGGCTCGGGTCGTCGTTCGACACCGAGCACGAACGGCTCTTCTCATTCCTGCTGAACACCGACCACGAGTTGGTCAATGCCCGCGCCTCGGTCAGCGGCCCACGACCGGAGGTGGCACCCACCCTGCTGGAGGAGGGCGACGGGACCCCGTCCGGCGCCCGCACCGGGACGACGAAGGTTTACGTGCAGGGGGACTTCGCCGAGGCCGTCATCTACGACCGGCTCCGGCTCCGTGCCGGCGACGTGGTCGCCGGACCGGCCATCATCGCCGAGATGGATTCCACCACCTTGGTTCTCCCCGGGCACACCGCCGTCACGCACCCGTCCGGCAGTCTGCTGATCCGGCCCGATTCCGGTTACTCTGCCTCGTCTGCAGCGACCGACCCGACCGTCTCCCCGAGCGAGGGCTGAGCAATGGCGCGACTTGTCGAGACGAACACCACTCCACTGCCGGCCGCGGAGGTCGATCCGGTCACCCTCGACCTGATCGAGAACGGGCTGCGCAACGCCCGGTACGAGATGGACGAGGTGCTGTTCCGCACCGCCCTGTCCCCCGGTATCCGGGAGCAGCACGACGAGTTCCCGCTGATCGCCGACCCGTCCGGGAAGATGGTGGTGGGCCAGTTCGGGTTGTCCATTCCTGATTTCCTCGACGGCTTCGACGGCGACATCGGCGAGGGTGACGGGCTTCTCACCTCCGACCCGTACGCGTGCGGCGCCGCGATCAGCCACGCCAACGACTGGCTGGTGGTCACCCCGATCTTCGTCGAGGGCCGTTTGGTGGGTTGGGCGGCGATGTTCGGCCACATGTCCGACGTCGGCGGCAAGACCCCGTCGTCGATGCCGACCGATGCCCGGACCATCTACGAGGAGGGCGTGGTCATCCCGCCCTTCAAGCTGTACGAAGCCGGAAAGGTCAACGAGGACGCGCTGCGGATCATCCTCAACCAGGTGCGCGTACCCGACTGGAACCGCGCCGACCTCAACGGGCTGGTCGCGGCCTGCCGCACCGCCGGCCGGCGGGTGCAGCAGATGTGCGCCCGGTTCGGCACGGCGACCTACCTCACCGCGCTCGATGCCCTGCTGCAACGCAACTACGACGCCATGAAGACGTTGCTGCACCTGGTGTTCGAGGAGGGCCGGACCCTCTCGTTCACCGATTACATCTGTGACGACGGCGTCGGGTACGGGCCGTATGAGCTGAAGTTGTCGCTGACCCGGACCGGCGACACCGTGCACCTGGACTTCACCGGGTCCTCTCCGCAGGCGCAGGGGCCGATCAATTACTACCTCAACGAGAACCTCGTGCGGATGTTCTTCGGCATCTACATGATCACCGTGGCTGATCCGCAGATCCTGTGGAACGACGGGTTCTACCCGCTGGTGAAGGTGACCATCCCGGACGGCTCGTTCTGGAAGCCGAAACACCCCGCGGCGCTCAACGCCCGTAACCACGGCATCGGAAGGGTTTTCGACCTGTTCGGAGGCCTCCTCGGGCAGACCAACCCGGCGTTGCTGAATGCGGCGGGCTTCTCGTCCTCGCCCCATTTCATGTACTCCGGCAACTACTCCACCGGCGACCGGAAGGGTGAGTGGTTCCAGCTGTATTCCATCGGCTTCGGCGGGATCCCAGGCCGGCCGCTCGGGGACGGGCCGGACGGGCATTCCCTGTGGCCGAGTTTCGTCAACATCCCGTGCGAGTTCCTGGAGTCGTACTACCCGCTGCGGATCGAGAAGTGGGAGACGGTCGCCGATACCGGCGGCGCCGGGGTGCACCGCGGCGGCAACGGCGTCGACGTCGCCTACCGGTTCCTCGAGCCGGGCACGATTGCCATTCACGACGACCGGTGGCTGACCTATCCGTGGGGCGTCAACGGCGGCGAACCGGGGACCCGCGGGACGAAGTGGCTCGACCGGGCGGACGGCACGCATCAGGTGCTGCCCAGCAAGTGCCATGGCGTGCCGGTGTTCCCGGGCGACGTGCTGCACTTCGTCACCTGGGGCGGCGGCGGGTGGGGCGACGCCTTGCAACGTGACCCGGAGCTCGTCGCGCTGGAGGTGCGGCGCGGGTTGGTCTCGGCGGCCGGTGCCCGGCGCTACGGCGTGGTGGTCGGCAGCGACGGGCACCTCGACCCTGCGGCGACCGAGTCCCTGCGCGCCGAGATCCGCAGCGACAGAACCGGAGAGTTGCCGGTGTTCGACATGGGCCCGAACCTGGAGACGCTGCTGGAGCGGTGCGAGGAGGAGACGGGGTTGCCGGCGCCCAAGGCGCCGGTCTGGCTGTGAGTCCGGACGCCGCGGTCGGGCCGACGAGCGGCGCGACGGCAGGGCGGCCGGTCGATGACGTGCCACCCGCCTCGGCGGCGGCCGGGGTGCCCGCGTTCGGCGGCCGGATCGGCTGGGGTCGCCGGCCCGCCCTGGTGCTCGTCGACCTGATGCGTGCGTACTTCACCGCCGGGAGCCCGCTGGACCTGGGATCGACGGCGGCGTTGGAGACGGCGGCGGTGCTGCTGGAAGCCGCCCGGCTGCAAAAGGTCCCGGTGGTGCACACCGCGGTCCGCTACCGGTCCGGCGCCACCGACGCCGGCCATTTCGTTCTCAAGGTACCGGCCCTCGCCCTGCTCGCCGACGACGCGGACGGCGACCTGCGGGAGTTCATGCCGCAAGTGGCTCCGCATCCGGGTGAGGTGGTGATCGTCAAGCAGTACGCCTCGGCGTTCTTCGGGACATCGCTGGCGTCGACGCTGCGGGCGATGGACGTCGACACCGTGGTGATGGCCGGGGTGTCAACCTCTGGCTGCATCCGGGCCAGCGCCACCGACGCGCTGCAGCACGGATTCCGGCCGATGGTGGTGCTCGACGCGTGCGCCGACCGGACCACCGACCTGCACGACAGCAATTTGCGCGACCTGCAGGCGAAATACGCCGACGTCATCGACAGCGCTGAGGCACTGCTTCACCTCGGCCGGGGTTTCAGCGCCCCGGGATGAGGAAACCTGGCCGGTGTGACCGATTCTCCGGACGGCGGCACCCCCGACAACACGGCGGACCTCGACACCGCCATCTTCGACGTCGACGGCACCCTGGTGGACAGCAATTACCAGCACGCACTGGCGTGGTTCCGGTCGTTCCGCAGATTCGACATCACCCTGCCGCTGTGGCAATTGCACCGCGGAATCGGCATGGGCGGTGACCTGTACGTCGAGCACGTTGCCGGCAAGCAGGTAGAGGATGCCCACGGCGATGCGCTGCGGGACGGCTGGGTGGAGGAATTCGACAGACTGATCGAGGAGATCCAGCCGTTCGCCGGCGTCCGTGCCCTGCTCGACGACGTGAAGCAACGCGGTTTCCGGCTGGTACTGGCCAGTTCCGGCAAGACGCAGCACGTCGAGTTCTTCCTGGACCTTTTCGGGGGCAAGGACTTCGCGGACGCATGGACCACGTCCGACGACGCGGAGACCAGCAAGCCGGCGCCGGACATCGTCAAGGCCGCGCTCGCCCAGGTGTCCGGTGCACGCGGGGTGATGGTCGGCGACTCGACGTTCGACAGTATCGCCGCGGGCAAGCTGGGCGTGCCGACGATCGCCGTTCGGACCGGCGGGTTCTCGGTACAGGAGCTCCGCGAGGCGGGGGCGATCGGGGTGTACGACTCACTGGTAAAACTGCGCCAGGACCTGGACAACACGCCCCTGGCGCGGGCCGCTACTGCCTCGTGACGTCGGCGACCGGCACGGCGTCACCCGGTACCTGGGCGGCTCGGCGGGTCGCGTTGACGCGGAACCAGCCGAGCAGGATCACGCACGGGATCACCAGGGCGCCGATCCCGAACACGAGAAACGTTTCCATGCTGCTGATGTGATCCACCAGCCAGCCGAAGTTCTGCCCGAAGAACCCCGTCACGAAGGTCAGCGGCAGGAAGATCGTGGACAGCTTGGTCAGCTGCTCGATGGTGGCGTTCTGCAGCACACTGACCTTGGTCTGCTCCACCGAGATGACGGCGATGTTCGCCTCCAGCACCGTCGTGAGCAGATCCCGCTGGGCCGCAACCTCTTCGTTGACCAGCGCCAGGTTGTCGTGCACATCGTGCAGGTACGGCAACAGTTTCTCCGGTGCGCTCCGCTCGATGGTCGCAACCACGGCCAGCAGCGGGTGCACCGCCCGGTAGAAGTTCGTCACCTCGCGGCGCAGGAAGTAGATCCGTTCGGTCGGCGCGACGGCGCCGGAGAACACCGTGGCCTCCACCTGTTCGATGTCGCGGTCCACCTCACCGATCACCGGTGCGTAACCGTCGACGACCTGGTCCAGGATCGCCCACAGGGCTGAGACACTGCCGGCCCGCAACAGCTCCGGACGGTGCTCCAGCCGGGCCCGCGCGCCGCGCAACTCACTCGCGACGCCCTGCCGCACCGTGATCACGAAATCGGCAGCGAGGAACACGCTGATCTCACCGAAGTCGATCTCCTCCCGGCCGTCGTCGTAGCGGGCCGTCCGCAGGATGACCAGCTGCACGCCGTCGTCGAACTGCTCGACCTTGGGACGCAGATGGAACTCCTGCACGTCCTCGACCGCAACCTCGTGCAGACCGAAGCTCTCCTTGATCTCGGCGAGCTCGGCCGGCGAAGGGTCGACGGTCCCGAGCCAGACGAACGCGCCCGCCGCCCGGTGCTCGGCGGCCTGCTGCACCGTCAACCGCTCCGTCTGTTCCCGTCGGCCCTCCCGGTACACCGCGCAGTCCACGATCACCCCGGCGTGGTTCCCCCGACGCCGTCCGGTTAACCCGGCTGCGCCGGGGAACCGGGACAGCACGCGAAGGCCCGGGCGTGCCCCATCCGTGCGCCCCCATGGGCAACATCTGCAATGAGGGGAAGTGAAGATGTCACTGGCAGGCAAGCTGCGCCGTGCGCCGCTGCGATAGGTCACCGGCGCCTACATCGTCAATTCGGGCATCAGCAAGCTGACCGCGGGCGACGGTGCTGCCGACGGTGTCCACGGGATGGCCGCCGGCGCCTACCCCGTCGTCAAGCGGGTGGAACCGAAGGTCTTCGCGCAACTGCTGGCGGCGGGTGAGATCGCGGTCGGCGCCGCGCTGCTGCTCCCGGTCGTTCCCGCCGGGCTCGCCGGACTGGTGCTGACGGGATTCGGCGCCGCCCTGGTCGGGCTGTACGCCCGCACCCCTGGTGTTCACGACAGGTACTACCGGCCCACCGGTGAGGGAAGCGGCCTGGCCAAGGACATCTTCCTGGTCGGTATCGGCGCCGCCCTGGTCGTCGATGCGGCGCTGGCGGAGTCACCCATCACCAACACCGACTGACCCGGCGGCCGCCCGGACGGAAAACCCCTCTGCCGGATCGCCGCCCGGTGGCACAGTGCCGGTGTGGAGATCCAGCTCAGCATGATGATTCTCGAGGTCCGTGATCTGGTGGCCTCGATCGGGTTCTACCGCCTGCTGGGTGTCGCCCTGCCCGACCCGCTCCCCGGTCGGCCGGTCGTCATCCACCGGATGGGCAGCGGCGTGAGCCTGCTGCTGACCACCTCGTTCGCCTCCGTGTACGACCCCACCTGGACCCGGCCCGCGGGCGGCTACCAGCAGTTGCTGGAGTTCTACGTGGGCGAGAACGCCGCCGTCGACCGGCACTGGGCGGCCCTGGTGGATGCCGGCCACCACGGACGGATGCCGCCGACCCAGACCGCCGGACCGTACGCGGCCATGGTCGACGACCCGGACGGCAACGTCGTGCTGATCACCTCAGATGAGGGAGCCAGGGTGGACCGGCCCGTCTAGCAATTGCTGGCCCACGGAAAAGACCGTGATCGCCACCGTCGCCTCACCCCCAGGATCTGTCCAACAGGACAGGAACGACCCCCTCGAGCAGCCACGGCCACGGCCGGCGCGTCGCACTGGATCTCCGTGCTCTTGATCTACGCTTCACGAACTAGTTAAATGAACGCGTGCCTGCCACCGACCAGCTGAGCCTCGTGTTCGCGGCCCTTGCGGACCCCACCCGGCGGGCGATCCTCGCCGAGCTCGCGGCCCGCGACGCCACGGTGACGCAGCTGACGGCGCCGCTGCCGATTTCGATGCCGGCGGTGTCGCGACATCTGAAGGTGCTCGAGGGTGCCGCCCTGATCTCCCGTTCGCGCGAGGGGAAATGGCAGCGGAGCCATCTGGAGGCGGCGGCGCTCGGCGAGGCGGCCGTGTGGATCGAGCGCTTCCGGGAGTTCTGGGACTCCTCCTTCGACCGCCTCGACGCCCACCTCACCAGCCTTCGAAACGAGCAGGAGAACCAGTGACCGACCAACCACCCGAGGTCTCCGTTTCGCGCGTCTTCAACGCGCCCAGGGCCCTCGTCTACCGGGCCTTCACCGACCCCGAGCAGGTGGCTGCCTGGTGGGGGCCGACCGGCAGCGTGCGGCCGGTCGAGGAGATGGAGTTCGATGTCCGACCTGGCGGCCACCAACGGTTCGTGGAGGTGTCCCCCGACGACCCGACCATTCGGGCGGAGGTGCGCATCGACCTTGATGACGTCGCCGAGGGCAGGGTGCTCGACGGCGTGATGCGCGTGCAGGGCCACCTCCCGGGAGACTTCCAGGCGTTCGAGACCCGGTTCCGATTCGAGTTCTACGACGAGTCCGACGGCCGCACCCGCCTCGAGGTGCGCCAGTGGCTTCCGCCGCACATCAGCGGAGCAACCCAGGCGGGCTGGCGCCAAAGCTTCGCCGCCCTCGACGCCCACCTGGCGACGATGGCGGTGTCGTCAACATGAGCAACCTCGTCCACCTCACCGCCGGCGCCCTCGCCCCGTGATCGATCACGAGCACGAGAGTCTCGACCGGAGCGTGGCGACCGGCGAGCTACCGGTGCACCCTGCGAACTGATTCGCCCATCTGGACCGCACCACTGACGCTGGCGACTCCATGAAAGGCCCTGGCCCCGAGGGTCTTCACCCGAACTCGTGCCCAGGCCGACGTAACGGCAGAGTCCGCTGACGTCGGGGAAACCACAGCAAGGGAGACGTTTTCGTGAGACCACTTCGATACTCGATCAACGTGACGCTGGACGGCTGCTGCCATCACGAGGCGGGGCTCGCCCCGGACGAGGAGTCGATGAACTACTGGACCGCCGAGATGGAACGAGCCGATGCCCTGCTCTTCGGCCGGGTGGCCTACGAAATGATGCAGTCCACCTGGCGCCGGCCGGCCTCGGGAACGTGGCCGGACTGGATGTCTGAATGGCAGCTCCCATTCGCAGAGGCCATCGACCGGGCCAACAAGCACGTCGTGTCGAGCACACTGAGCGAGGTCGACTGGAACGCCGACCTGATACGGGGCGACTTGAGGCAGGCGGTGGAGCAGCTCAAACAGGAGCCGGGCGTCGGCCTGTGGGTGGGTGGCGTGACGTTGCCCCTGGCGTTGGCGGATCTGGAACTGATCGACGAGTACGAATTCCTGGTGCAGCCAGTCCTCGCCGGGCACGGGCCGACCCTGCTGGCCGGCCTGCGTGAGCGCATCCGGCTCGACCTCGTGGACCGCCGCGAATTCCGGTCGGGTGCGGTCGCGCTGAGATACCGGCCCGTTCGAGGTTCGGCTTGATGTCACGGCGGGCGTGAGGGTGCCCCATCTGGGCGGTGTTCGTCATGCTCGCGTTGTTGCAGCGATTGCCAGCTCGGTCCTGGTCGCCGTGGTCGCGACCGTTCTGATCTGGTGACCAACGCGGGCGCAGACCGCTCGCCTCGCCTTCAAGGTGCACTGGACGACGGATTGGCACTGGCTGGCGCAATCTCCGAGCACCTGGCGGTCTCGCCGCCACGCCGTGGCGCCGTGGCATCCTGCTCCCATTTCCCGAAGGAGAAGTTGTTGACCCTGAACTACCTCGGTGAGCCCGGCCGGATCCTCGAGCTTTGGCGGGCGGCCAGCATCGCCCGGTCTTTGCCAGCGATGCGGGAGCTCTACAGCGACGATGCCATCTACGAATTCCCGTTCACCGCGGCCGGTTTTCCGGCCCGGCTTGATGGGCGGGCCGCCATCCTCGACTTCCTGGCCGCAACCTGGGCTACCGGGCTGGTCAGCTACAAGCGCTACGAAACGATTGCCGCCTACAGGACGGCGGACGATCCGGCAGTCATCATCGTCGAACAAACCGTTCATGGGACGAGCCCGGCAAGCGGCGTGTTCACACTCCCGAACCTTCTCATCGCGGAGGTGACGGACAACCGCATCAAGCGCCTGCGCGACTACGCCAACCTGGTGGCAGCCTCCCAAGCACTCGGCACGCGCAATCTGAACCTCTCCTAGCTGCTCGGGTGATCCCCCAGCCGGAACGCCGGCCCTCTTCGTCGACCCAGAGACAGATCGTGGCGGTGGGCTGCACCACCTCGACATACCGGCAGCCGATCTGCGTCCAGGGACTGCAAAAAGCTGAGCCCGATCGAGACCGGCCTCCACGACACCAGCGACGGTGATCTTGACCGCCCGAAACTCTTCAGACGCTTGCTGCGTCATGGTTTTCCCAGGCAGGAGCTTGACCAAAGTGTCTGATCAGCAGCGTATTTCAATCAATCATCAATTTCGTCCAATACGGGGCGCATGCCACTTGATCAGCTGTGCATTAACGCACGCTACATCGCGGAATAAGATATCTTGCCAAATACTGTCTGTTGCACCAGCTCACCGTGGCTATTCGCTCGCACAGGCTGAGCAGAGCATGAGCAGGGTGGACGGATTTTCGCGACAGTCACATGCACGCCGGCATTGTGGAGCTAAACGCGGTCGAGGGCGGTCGCACTGTTGTGCGGGTGAAGTCGATCCGGCCGCTGCCGCCATAGCTGCCGCCTGCAGGAGGTGACGGCCTGACGCAGCTACGGAACGCGCTGGAACACGTGATCTTCTCTGAGGCTGAGCACCATCTGGGCCGTCCGATGATTGCTCAGGAGCGCAGGCTCGCCGAGATACCGGCAATGGTGACCGGGGCGGACTTCCGCCAGGAATTGAACCGCGGGAAGCGCAAGAAGAGCGGCCGCGAATCGGTCGGTCACCACTCCGGCCGGCGCATCGTCGACATCCTGGGCAAGAACATGACCGACCTCACCGACAACGACGTGGAATGGATGCACAAGGTCGTCGGATAGGTGCACCGGTGCCGGCGTCCGGCCGCGACGACGTGTAGGGCGATGCCAGTCGAGCGACGCTCGGCTGGGTGCGCGCTCACGATTCGCCGAGTTCCCGCCGGTAGTGGTCTGCCATCGCCGGGTAATAATCCCGCTCGAAGTCGATCGCCCCGACGTCACCGCCGCTCTCGGCCGTCACCAGCCGGTCCAGGTAGTACTCCCACCCCGGTCCCACGCTCTCCGCCTCCACGGGGTCGATGCCCGGCTGGGTGAAGGTGAGACGGGTGCCGCCATCGATCGGGGTCAGTGTGAGCCGAAGCCGCCAGGTCGCGGTGCCGGTGTGCGTCGTCACGGCGAGCGACCGCGGGGGGTCGCATTCCTCGATGTCCACCGGTTCGTCGGAGGCGGCCTCCTCGGCGGTCATCTTGAGGAAGACCCGGCCGGAGGCAGGGTCACCGGTCACCGTGCCGATCCAGCGGGCCAGCCTGTCCGATTCGGTGATGGCCGCCCAGACGACGTCCGCATCGGCGGCGAAGTCCCGGGTCAGGACCAGCTCGGTCTCGTCACTGGAAGTCCGTCGGATCCGTCCGCTCGGCTGGCGCTTCATGCGGTGTCCTTTCCTGATACGGGTGGAAGGGCATTCGTGACCGACTGCCCGGTGCCAACACTGCGGCGACGATCTCGCTGCGTGCGTCGAACCTCCGTGTCGAGTGCATCGAGTGCGTTGACGGTCAACGGATCGGGAACCCGGCTCTCCGCCAGCCGTTCGAGCAACGCCTGTACAGCGATCAGCGGTTGCCGCCGCAGGCGGTAGTGCCGTTCGCGCCCGTGGTCCTGCACATCGACCAATCCGGCCTCGAACAGCAGGCGCAGATGTCGACTGACGGCCGGTCGGCTGACCAGCTGACCGGCGGCCAGGTCGACGACCCGCTTAGACCCGCTCGTCATCGCCACCAACAGATCTCGACGAATCGGATCCGCCAGAGCCTCAAACACGTCCACCTGGAAATGGTGGCCGTACCGTTACCTATTGGGCAAGGCTCCAGTCAGCTCCCGCCGGTGGCGCGCTGCGCCGCGGCATCTGACCCGGCGTTAGCCTGTCCGGTGTGTCTGACATCGACGACTATCTCGCGGCAGTGGACGAGCCGACACGCACTGCGCTGCAGCACGTCCGGGACGTGGTGACGGCCGTCGAACCGTCGGTCACGGAGGGCACGAGCTACGGGATGCCGGCCTTGAAGTACCGCGGGCGGCCGCTTGTCGGGTTCGTTGCGGCGAAGGGCCACCTCAGCGTCTTCCCGTTCGATCCGCTGGCCATCGACGCCGTCCGTCCCCGGCTGGCCGGGTTCTCGTTGTCCAAGGGCACCATCCGGTTCGCCGCGGACACGCCCATTCCCGATGACGTCCTCACCGACCTCGTCCGGTTCCGGGTCGGCCAGATCGACGCAAAGGCCTAACCGGCGAGAAAAGCCGGCAGCGGATCGACGAGAACGGTCTGCGGCGAACGGAACTCGATGACCAGCACCTTGTCGCCGATCGGCACTACGCCGACCCCGTCGGCGGGGTAGGCGTGGAAGGCGGTGGTGCCGCCACGGACGGCGAGCATCACCTCACCGACGTCCCCGGGTGCCACCCGCCCGGTGACCCGGCCGATCTTGCCGACCGGGTCAACGCTGCCGGGCATTCGGCGCCTGCACCGACGGACCCTGTGGCCGCGCTCCGTTCTGTGCGGCCGGCCGCTCCCTCTTGCGCGTCGTACCACCGGCGATACGCCCCGGCGACAACCTGCCGCCATTCCGTGACGCGGCGGCTCGGCCGGCGATGCGAACACCCGGTCGGGACGGTCGTCAGTGCGGGCAACGGGAAGGGGTTGCAGTGCAGCAAGCACATGTCGCATCGATCCGGGCTCCGGCCTGCCTACCGCGCTACGGCGATGTCATCACCCTGGACGGGATCACTGCAGCGGGCACCATGAACGCCACCGGCTGCGTCGTCACCGGCTGCGTCGTCACCGGCTACTACGACCCCTCCTGGGGATGAGGTCTCAACCGGCGACCCGATGCATCAGCCGGCGAGGTCGGCGAACCGTGAGTAGTGCAGCTGGTGCGCGACAGCGACGGTGGCGGTGGGGCCGTTGCGGTGCTTGGCGATGATCAGGTCGGCCTCCCCGGCGCGCGGGTCGTCGGCCTCCCACGCGTCGGGCCGGTGCACCAGGATCACCATGTCCGCGTCCTGCTCCAGCGACCCGGACTCCCGCAGGTCCGACAGCATGGGCCGCTTGTCGGTGCGCTGCTCGGGGCCACGGTTGAGCTGGCTGAGGGCGATCACCGGCACCTCGAGTTCCTTGGCCAGCAGCTTCATCTGCCGGGAGAACTCGCTGACCTCCTGCTGCCGGGACTCCACCCGCTTGCCCGACGTCATCAGCTGCAGGTAGTCCACCACGATCAGCTTCAGGTCGTGCCGCTGCTTGAGCCGCCGGGCCTTCGCCCGGATCTCCATCATCGTCATGTTCGGCGAATCGTCGATGAACAACGGCGCGTCGGAGATCTCGGTCATCCGCCGGACGATCTTCTGCCAGTCCTGCTCGCCCATCGTGCCGGCCCGCATGTGCGACAACCGAATCCCTGCCTCGGCGGACAGCAACCGCATGGTGATCTCGGTCTTGCTCATCTCCAGCGAGAAGATCACCGACGCCGCCCGGTGCTTCACCGCCGCATGCCTGGCCATGTCCAGCGCGAGGGTGGAGTTGTGGGTGGGGATCATGGACCGTCCGGCGAGGTACAGCCGATCAGGTCCGTCGACCTGGACGCAGCGGACCGGCACGCTCGGCACCGGGCGCACATCGACGATGTAGTGGCTCTCGTGGTCCCGGTGCCAGTCGCTGCCGACGGAGCACGCCTTGCGCGGCAGCCGGGCCAGCGCCGTGCGCGAGCGGGCGACGACCTCCCACACCGGGGGCCGCGGACGTCCCTCGTGGCTCAAGTACCTCCGGGACAGTCGCGACGCACACCCCAACGAGGCCAACAACTCCCGCAGGCCCTCGGCCAATTCGCGTTCCTGGGTGCTGAACCGGTACCGCCCATGGGTGTCAACATCCCCGTCGCTGTCCATCAGGCCCTGCACCAGCGCGGCCCGCTGCTCGATCGATGCGGTGCGATACATCGCCGGGATCGTGCGCCCGGCCGCCAGGCCGAGGTCGCGCCAGATCGGTTGCACGTCGTCCACGACGAATTCCGCCGGCGACGCGGATTCCCGGACCCGGAACCCCAGCCGGTCGAACTCCTTCATCGCCCATTCCCGATCCTGCGCCGGGCACAGCACCCGGCCCGACCCGGACAGGACTGCCGCCCCCAGCAGATACCCCAGGGCCCACGGGTCCAACGGCAACGACGCCGGAGCCATCTGCACCGGCTCGCAGGTCGGCACGGCGTGGTTCAACTCCGCGCCCTCGTACAAGGTGGCCGCCAGTTCCTCGGACGTGCGGCACCGCGGGCCCGACCCGGCCCCGTTGCCGATCCACCGTCCGGCCCCGGGCCAACCGCGGGCACCGGCCGCCGGATGCTCCAGGCTCTTGCGGCCGCGCGCGTCCCAGGTCAGCCACTGGTGCTCGGCATCGGCGATGATCACCTCGCCGTCGGAGAACTCCACCCGGAAGCACGGGCGGTCGAGCATCACGTCGGTGGCCGCCAGCACCGTCGTCGGGCGGCCGTCGGCGCCGATCAGCTGGTCGCCGATGCCGACCTCGCCCATGGTGGTCCACCCGGTCGGCGTGATCAGGGGTGTGTCAAGGGCCAGCGCCTTCCCGATGCCGGGTCGGGCCGCGACGATGATCATCTGCCCGGGGTGCAGCCCGTTGGTGAGGTTGTCCAGGTCGGCGAACCCCGTGGGCACACCGGCGGCGCGGCCGCCCTGCTGCGCGATGGCGTCGATCTCGTCCATCGTGGGCTGCAGCAGTTCCTCCAGCACCACGTAGTCCTCGGTGGTGCGCCGCTCGGTGACGTCGTAGATCTCCGCCT
>JAESFR010000142.1_pt1 | contig 54151 bp, 44 predicted proteins | sample 9266191 | NCBI WGS metagenome assembly JAESFR01 (sample SAMN14503063, study PRJNA617104) | algae metagenome | isolation source: Pleurocapsa minor HA4230-MV1 and co-occurring heterotrophs from cement on... | place: USA: Nuuanu Pali Lookout, Hawaii | collected 2009-07-20
GGCGGGCCGATGACGAGCTGCTGGACCTGCTCGGCGTGGACAGCCTGGACGGTGTCGACGGCGCGTTCGATCAGCTGGTCGTCGCCGAGGATCGCGAGGCGGTGCGGCAGGCGATCGACGAGGTGATCATCAACGGCGGCCGGGCGACGGTCCGCTACCGCATCGTGCACGGGGAAACCGGGGAAGTGCGGCACCTGGTCGGGGCCTTCATGGGCGTCCTGGCCGCCGACGACGGCTTGCTGCGGATGATCACCGCGCACGTCGACGTGACCCCGGCGGTAGTGGCCGCGCAGTCCCGGATGAGCGCCTCGCGCGCGCGGGGCGTACTGCTCCGGCGGGTGAGCGACACCCTGGGCACGACCAGCGGACCGCCCGACGAGCAAGTCCGGAAGATCATCGATGTGGCCGTCGCCGTGGTCGGTGACGGCGCACTCGTGCAGGTGTTCGACCACGCCGGCCGCGTGGAGGTCGACGTCGTCGCTGTCACGGCGGAACCGCACGATGCCCGCGTCACCGCGGGTCTGATCGAGCCGTTGCGCACGCCGCCCCCGGCGGCCCGGTCCCGGCGTGTCACGTCGCCGTGGTCGTCGGAGACCACACCGGACTGGCGGGAAGAACTCGCCGCGACCACGGGGATTGCGGTGCCGGCCGATCTGCAGCACGTCATCTCCGCGCCGGTCCGGCACGCCGGCCGAAACCTCGGCGTGCTGCGGGTTTTCCGGCTGGAACTGGCCAATGTGTTCCAGCGCGACGACGCCGAACTCGTGCAGATGATCGCCGACCGGGTGGGGGCGGTGGTCGGCGAGGACCGGGTCCGGCAGGAGCTGCGGCGTCAGCACCGGCAGGGCGAGCTGCTCGCCGCCCAGTTGCAGCGGCTGACCGTCGACCAGCGGGAACTGCTGGATCAGCTGTCGAACGTGGAGGAGGGGGAGCGGGCACTGCTCGCCGAGGCCATCCACGACGAGCCGTTGCAGATGGTGCTCGCGGTGATCATGCAGCTGGACATGTTCGCCATCGACGATTCGACGCCGCAGACCGGGCGGCTGGAGCCGATGCTCGCGACGCTCGAGTCCGCGGTCGCCCAGCTGCGAACGCTGATCATCGCGCTCACCCCGCCCGACCTGACCGACGGCCTTGGCGGGGCGCTGCGCCGGCTCGCCGAAGGCATCTTCATCGGACGGCCGACCCGCATTGAGGTGACCGGCCGGGCGCACGTCAGCCTCACCCCGCTGCGAAAGGTCAACGCCTACAACATCCTTCGCGAGGCGATGGTCAACGCGCGCAAGCACGCGCGAGCCGGCACGGTACGGGTCTCGCTGGAGGAGGCGGGTGGACTGGTCACCGCCGTCGTCGCCGATGACGGTGTCGGCAGTGACGAGATGCACGCCGGCGCGGGGCATCTCGGAATCGCCACCATGCGGGCGCGGGCCGTCGCCGAGGGCGGGGAGCTGCGGGTGGAGAGCGCAGCCGGCCGCGGCACCCGCGTGATCCTGACCCTCCCGGTCAGTCCTCCCGACGGCGATCCGGCACCATCCGGCCCGCCACCGAGACCGACGGTGTCGCTGCCGATCCCGCGGCAGTCGAGCACGGAAGGCAAGGGGGAGGGGCGCTGATGGGTGCACGGACCGCGGCGACCCGACCGTCGTCATCGCGCACCGCGGGGAACGCGGCCCCGGGCTCCCCGACCCTGCCCACCCAGGGCTCGGCCGCCGAAGCCCTGCAGGCACGACTCGCCCGCATCGGCTCCCTGGCAGTCGAGGCCACCGATCAGCGGCTGCACGACCTCGCCGCCGCCATCCACGCCGAGCCCATCCAACGCCTCGTAGCCGCCACCGTCGCGCTGGATCGGCTGCGTGCCCGGCTGCCGAGCGACAGTCCGGACAGCGGCGACGTCGCGGCCGCCATCGACCGTGTCAGCGCTGACCTCGAGGAAACGGTCGACCTGTTGCGCCGGTTGGTCGCCGCCTCGCTGCACGCCGATCCGCACCGGCTGCGCCCGAGCCGAGAAGACGGGTGCGAGCCCGACGCCGGCAGCGGGAAGCCGGAACTCGGCTCACCTTCCGGGCAAGTGAGCAGGGCGCCCCGGACCATCGTCGTCTGTGACGACCACCGCGACCTGCGCGGTGCCGTTGTCGCCGCACTCGCCGACCCGGGCGGCTTCTGCGTGGTGGGCCAGGCCTGGGACGCGCGAACCTGTCTGGACGAGGTCATCAGGAGCCGACCTGACCTGCTGATCCTGGACGTCGGCCTGCCCGGCGGTGGGCCCGAATTGGCGTCCGCGGTCAAGGGCGCGAACCCGTCGACCCGGATCGTCGTCTTCTCCGGCCACGACGACGCCGCAACCGAGGAAGCCATGCTGGCCGCGGGCGCGGACCGGTACGTGGTCAAGACCGGCCGGCTGCGCCGGTTGATGCAGGTGCTCGACGAGCTGAGCTGAGGCTGCGAGCAGGTCTCGGCGCAGGTCTGGGCAGCCAGGTGGCGGCGGGCATGTCGCGGTGGACACTCACCCTGAGCAGCTCACCGCCGGCGCGTCAGCCGGCCGCCCGCAGCGCCTGGTCCAGGTCCGCCCACAGGTCCTCGACGTGCTCGATGCCGACACTGAGCCGGAGCAATCCGGCCGGAACATGTTCGGAATTCGCGTATTTCGCCCGCCGCTCGATCGTCGACTCGACCCCGCCGAGGCTGGTCGCGTGCGTCATCACCCGCACGCCCTGCGCGACCGCTTCGGCCGTCTCCGCCCCGCCGGGCAGCTCGAACGACAGCATCGCGCCGAACCCGCTCATCTGTTCCGCCGCCCGCTGGTGCCAGGGATCGTCGGGCAGGCCGGGGTAGCGGACCCGGGCGACCGCCGGGTGCTCGTGCAGGCGCTGCGCCAGCACCCCCGCGCTCTCCTGGCCACGCGCCAGCCGGACCGCCAGGGTTCGCAGTCCGCGCAGGGCCAGGAACGACTCCAGGGCACCCGGCAGACCGCCGGACAGCCGGCGGCGCCGGCCGATGCGCTGCAGGACATCCGCGTTTCCGGCGACCGCGAGGCCGAGCAGCAGATCCGAGTGCCCGCCGATGAACTTGGTCGCGCTGTGCAGCACGATGTCCGCTCCGAGGGACAACGGGCGCTGCCCCAACGGCGTGGCAAAGGTGTTGTCCACCACCACCATCGCACCGGTACCGGCGCCGAAGCGGCAGAGTTCCGGCAGGTCCGCGACGTCGATCAGCGGGTTGGTCGGCGACTCCAGCCACAGTATGTCCGCCGCCCAGGCGGCTTCCTTGGTGGCGGCGGTGTCGGTGATGTCGACGACCGTCACCTTCCACCGGCCGATGGACGATCCCTCCCGCAGCAGCGACCGCACCCCGGAGTAGGAGTCACTCGGCACGACGACGTGCGCACCGGTGGGCACCAGTTCCAGGATCGCCGAGGCGGCGGCCATCCCGGAGCCGAACGCAACCGCGCCGGTCCCGCCCTCCAGCGCCGCGACGGCCGATTCGAGGGCCTCCCAGGAGCGGGTGCCCCCGTCACGGGTGTACTCGACGACCGGTGCGTCCGGTGTGCCGGCCCGGAAGTTGGAGGCCAGTACCAGCGGCTCGTTCATCGGCCGGCCGGGTTCGGCGGGCGGCCGCCCGGCCGTCACCGCCAGGGTTTCCGCCCGCTGCCGGATCGAGCCGTGCGGCGTGGTCTGTGTCATGGGTCGGAAGCCTATGCCGCGCAGGACGCCATACATATGTTCGACGACCGCGGTATCCTTCGCCGGTGAGCGTTCTTCACCAGCCGTCGATGTTCGACACCGCCGCCGAGCCCGAGCTGACGCCGCTGGCGGGCCGAGTCCGCCGGACGACCCTGACCGACGGCGCCTGGGTGGACCACCTGCCCGGCTGGCTGCTCGGGTCCGATCAGCTGCTGCATGCACTGCTGACCGATGTGCCGTGGCGGGCCCAACGTCGGCAGATGTACGACCGCGAGGTCGAGGTGCCGCGGCTGCTGTGCTGGTACAGCGGCGCCACCCCGTTCCCGCACCCGATCCTGGCCGTGGCAAGGGCGGCGCTGAACGCGCACTACGAACCCGAGCTCGGGGAGCCCCTGGTCACCGCGGGTCTGTGCCTGTACCGGGACGGCGCCGACAGCGTCGCGTGGCACGGCGACACCCTCGGCCGCGGTTCGCACTCCGACACGATGGTGGCCATCCTGTCCGTCGGCTCCGCGCGGGTGCTCGCCCTGCGCCCGAAGCCGACCGGCGCCGCCGCGGACCGGTCGGTGAGCGGCTCGCCGCTGAGATTCCCGCTCGGGCACGGCGATCTCATCGTGATGGGCGGCAGTTGCCAGCGCACCTGGGAGCACGCCATCCCCAAGACGAGACAGCCGGTCGGCCCGCGGGTCAGCATCCAGTTCCGGCCCGTCGGCGTCGCCTGACCGACCGGACATCGAACGGGCCACACCGCCTGTCGCACAACACGTGTGCCCCGGCGTGGTGCGGGCGTGGCACGCTGGGCTGACCACCTCGGCCGTCACCGGCCGATGACAACGGAAGGCACGGGACCGCCATGAAGACCATCATGGGATGGATCGACAAGATCGTCTCCTCGCTGGCCCAGCGCCGGGTCAACAGGAACGAGGGGCGCGGCAAGTAGGCGAGGGCATCCGGACGGGCGCAAACCGGGCACAATGAGCCTCGCCGGTCCGCCGCAGTCCAGCGGCGGGAGCCGGCCTGACAAGGGGGCTCAGCGGTGACTTCACCCTCCGGTGCGGGAACGTCCGGCAGACGCAGCAAGGCGCCGATCATCGCCGCCGTGCTGGCCGGGGTGCTGCTGATCGTCGGCATCCGGTACTTCGCCACGCGCTCCGATTCGACCGACGCGAGCAGCAGCGGTGGCGACCCCGGCACCGCCCAGCAGGCGCCGCGCGACGGCTGCACGACCGTCACGGTCGCCGCCTCCAGTGAGAAGGCCGCGCTGCTGCGGCAGATCGCCAATTCCTACCGCGACTCCGGCCGCACCGTCGACGGCAAGTGCTTCGACATCGCCGTCAGCTCCGTCGCCTCCGGGACGGCGGAGGCCAACCTGGCGGCCGGTTGGGACGATACCCTCAACGGCCCGGCACCGGATGTCTGGACGCCCGCGGCATCGACCTGGGTGAGCCTGCTGAAGAGCGACCTGACCGCGAAGGACCGGCCGAACATCGTGCCGGCCACCTCGCAGAGCGTCACCTCGACACCGCTGGTGCTGGCGATGCCCGAGCCGATGGCGAAGGCACTGGGCTGGCCGTCGGCGCAGATCGGCTGGTCCGATGTGCTCGCCCTCGCCACGGACCCGAAGGGCTGGGCGTCCAAGGGTCATCCCGAGTGGGGCAAGTTCACCCTGGGCAAGACCAACCCGACGGTGTCGACGTCCGGGCTGGCCGCCACCATCGGCACCCTCGTCGCCGCCACCGGCACCAGCTCCGACCTCACCCAGGCAGCGTTGAAGAAGCCCGCCGTGCAGAAGTACCTCAAGGACGTCGAGAGTTCCGTCGTGCACTACGGCGACACCACGCTGACGTACCTGTCCAATTTGCAGCGGGCCGACGACGCCGGCGCCGCGCTCGGCTACCTCTCGGCGGCCGCCGTCGAGGAGAAGAGCGTGCTCGACTACAACGCCGGCAACCCCAGCGGCGACCCGAAGACCCTCGGCCAGCACGCGCCGCCCAAGGTGCCGCTGGTCGCGGTCTACCCCAAGGAGGGCACACTCTCCAGCGACAGCCCCTACGTCGTCCTCGACGCGCCGTGGTCGACGCCCGACAAGAAGGCCGGCGCCGCCGATTTCCAGGCCTACCTGCTGCTGCCCGAGCAGCAGAAGGTGTTCACCGACAGCTTCTTCCGCACCGCCGACGGCAAGCCGGGCGAGCCGATCACGTCCAGCCCCTACCTGCTGGCCGACGGGGTCAAGATCGCGCTGAACCCGCCCGGGCCGGAGGTGCTGCGCGACGTCCGCGCGCTCTGGGCCGACGTGCGCAAGAGCGCGCGGGTGCTGATCCTGATGGACGTCTCCGGCTCGATGAGCGCCGACTCCGGCTCCGGTGGCAAGTCCAAACTCGACCTGGCGAAGGCGGCGGCGACCACCGCACTCGGGCAGCTCGTCGACACCGACCAGGTCGGGTTCTGGGTGTTCACCACCGACCTGCCGACGCCGACCACGATCACCGCCGACCTGGTCGACGTCGGTCCGCTGAGCAAGACCCGCACGCCCATCACCGACGCGATCGCCGGTCTCACCCCGCTCAACGGCACCCCGCTGTACGCCGCGACGAAGCTCGCCACCGAGGACATGAACGCCACCCAGGACCCGAAGTCGATCAACGCCGTGGTGGTGCTCACCGACGGGCGCAACGAGTACACCGACAACGACCTGGACGGCCTGATCGGCCAGTTGCAGGGCAGCGCCCAGGAGAACGGGGTGCGGGTGTTCACCATCGCCTACGGGCCCGACGCCGACCTGGAGACACTGAAGAAGATCTCTGAGGCGTCCCGCGCCGCGGCCTACGACGCGCGCAACCCTGCCACCATCGACAAGGTGTTCGCGGACGTACTGTCCAACTTCTGACCGCGCGCCGACCCGACCAGCCCGACCCGACCCGCCGACCCGACCAGCCACACCCCGATGTGCCGGCCCGGAGCCGCGTACCCACCCCGCCCGCACCGCCGACCGCGTCGGCGGTCCCACACCGATCGGACGCCCTGATGGCCGGTGGTTTCCTCGCCCGGGCCGGACGCGCGCTCAGGGACCCGTGGAGCCTCGTGGTCGCCGGCATCGGTGCGGGTTCGGCGTGGGCGATCGGCCTGCCGGTCGGCGCGGTTGGCCTGGTGGGGGCCGGGATGCTCGGCGCCGCGGCGGTGGTCGGCGGCGCCGTCCGGTCCGATTCGGCGACGCCGGAGGAACTCCCCGCACCCCCGCTCCGGCCCGGCACCGTCCAGAGCGGCCTGCTCGGCACCCTGACGGGCTACCGCACCGACCTCGAACAGCTGCAGCGCCAACGGCTCGAGCCCGCCGTGGCGATGTCGGCGACCGAGGCGGTGGACGCGGCGCGGTCCGCGGAAGCTGTTGCGAACCGGGTGGCCAGGGCCGTCGACGCGGTTGACGAGGCGGTCGGCCGCGCCCAGGGCGTCGCCCGGCAACTGCCCCGCTCGGCAGAGGTGCGCGGGTCGGTGCAGCGGATGACCCAACGCCGGGATGACTTGCTGCGCAAGCTGTCCGAGGCCGTGGAGGAGGTCGGCGAGGTCTACGCCAAGCTGCTGGAGCTGTCCACCACGGCGGACCTGGTGGGCGTGGACACCGACGGCGTCAGCGAGGCGGCCAGGGTCAACGACTCCCTGGACGCGATCCGCAGCGTGTTCGCCGAACTGGAGGCCGACGCGTCCGCCACCCGCGCGCTGCTCTGACCCGGGACCAGTGCGCCACGTGCACAACCCGCGGGCGGATCGGGGACGGCTGCACGCTCGGTAAACTGGTCACCCCGCCCCCTGCCCCTGGAGACTCGTGCCGCTGCCCGTCCCGCCCGGCCACCCCGGTTCCGACCACGGGATGACTCGTCGGCTCCGGGTACCCGCATGACGTCCGCGGCCGGTCTCTTCGGGCTCGCACCCCTCTTCCTCTGCGCGTACCTGTTCGTCGCCCTGATCTGCCCGGCGCTCTGCGCCCGCACCGGCCGGGCCGGACTGCTCCTGCTCGCGCTGCTGCCGGCGGCGACCACGGCGTGGGCCGCCGCCCAGATCCCGGCGGTGCTCGACGGCGGTGACCGGCTCACCTCACTGCAGTGGGTGCCGGCGCTCTCGCTGGCCATCGACCTGCGCCTGGACGCGCTGTCGATGGTGATGACGCTGGTCGTGGCCGGCATCGGCACCCTGGTGCTGCTCTACTCGGCGCGGTACTTCCCGGACGGCGACGACGGGCTCGGCCGGTACAGCGGCGCGCTGATCGCGTTCGCCGGCGCGATGCTCGGCCTGGTCTGGGCGGACAACCTCATCCTGCTGGTGATCTTCTGGGAGCTCACCGGCATCCTGTCCTACCTGCTGATCGCGCACCGGACCGGCAAGCGGTCGTCGCGCAAGGCCGCGTCGCAGGCGTTGATGGTCACCACCGCCGGCGGACTGGTGATGCTGATCGGCGCCGTGATGCTCGGCGTCACCGCCGGGACGTTCACGATCTCCGAGATCCTCGCGAACCCGCCGTCCGGGCCGCTGATCACCACCTCCGTCGTGCTGCTCGTCGTCGGCGGGATCACCAAGTCGGCGATCATCCCGTTCCAGTTCTGGCTGCCCGGCGCGATGGCCGCACCCACCCCGGCCAGCGCCTACCTGCATGCGGCGACCATGGTGAAGGCCGGCATCTACCTGTTCGCCCGGCTCGCCCCCGCCTTCGCCGTGCTGCCGCTGTGGCAACCACTGCTGATGACGCTCGGCGGCGGCACCATGCTGTTCGGTGCGGTGCTCGCCCTGCGGCAACGGGACCTGAAGCTGCTGCTCGCGTACGGGACGGTCTCCCAGCTCGGGCTGATGACGCTGCTGATCGGCTGCGGCAACCCCGACGCGCTGCTCGGTGGCCTGGCCATGTTGATCGCCCATGCCTTGTTCAAGGCGCCGCTGTTCTTCGTCGTCGGCGTCATCGACACCTCAACAGGCACCAGGGATCTCACCAAGCTCTCCGGGCTGCGGCGCAGCATGCCCGGGCTGGCCACGATGGCCACGCTGGCGGCGATCTCGATGGCCGGCATCCCGCCGATGCTGGGCTTCCCCGCGAAGGAGGCCGGGTACGCCGGGCTGCTCGACGGGGGAACGGCGGGCGCGCTCGGCGCGGCGGTCATGGCCGTCGGGTCGGCGTTCACCGTTGCCTACAGCGCGCGGTTCCTGTGGGGTGCGTTCGGGGACAAGCCCGGCGTCGAGCCGGTGCGGCCGGCCCCCCCGTCGGCCTGGATGACCGGTCCGACGGTGCTGCTGGTCGCCCTCGGGCTGGTCCTCGGCATCGTGCCCGCGCTGCTGGAGCCGCTGCTGCAGTCCTACGCGCAGACCGCCGGGCCCACCGAGGAGGGCGCGATGGCGCTCTGGCACGGCTTCGAACCACCGCTCGCACTGTCGGTCGCCGGCTGGCTGGTCGGTGCACTGATCTTCGCCGCCCAGCGGTCCCGGGAGCGCCGCACCGACATCGCCCGGCCGGGCGCGGAGCCCGGGGCGGCCTACCGGGTCACCGTCCGCGGGGTCGACCGGCTGGCGGTGGACACGACCGCGGCCACCCAGCGCGGTTCGCTGCCGGTGTCGCTCGGCGCGATCCTGTTGGTGCTCATCGCCTTTCCCGGCACCATGCTGATCCGGGCAGCCACCGGGCCGTCCGACGTCCAGCTGGTGGGGGAGCCGGCCGAGCTGGTGCTGGCCCTGGTGATTTTGGCCCTCGCGGTGACCACCACGCGGATCCGGCGCGGCCTGACCGCGATTCTGCTGGTCGGCGGCGTCGGCTACAGCATGGCCGTGCTGTTCGTCCTGCGCGGAGCGCCGGACCTGGCGCTGACCCAGATCCTGGTGGAGACGGTCACCCTGATCGCGGCCCTGCTGGTGCTCACCCGGCTGCCCGACACCGCGCTGTACTCCTCGCGCAAGGGCAACGGGTACCGGCTGGCGATCGCTGTCGGCGCCGGTGCCTTGATGACGGCGCTGGCCCTGATCATCCCGGGAGTCCGCACGGTGCCGCCGGTCTCGGACGACCTGGCCGGCCCCGCGGTGGAGTTCGGCGGGGGCACGAACATCGTCAACATCATCCTGGTGGACGTCCGGGCCTGGGACACCTACGGCGAGCTGACCGTGCTGATCGCCGCGGCGACCGGGGTGGCGTCACTGATCTTCCTGGTCCGTCGCACCGGATCCGTCCCTCGCCGGCCGACCGCCGTGCCCGATCAGGCCAAGCCGCGCCAGCCGTCACCCTGGCTCGCGACGAACTGGGCGCCCCGGCGGTCGCTGCTGCTGGAGGTGGTGACCCGGCTGATCTTCCACGTCATCGTCGTGTTCTCGGTGTACGTGCTGCTGGTCGGGCACGACGCGCCCGGCGGTGGTTTCGCGGCCGGCCTGATCGCCGGTCTCGCGCTGGCCCTGCGGTACATCGCCGGGGGCGCCTTCGAACTCGGCGAGGCCGCGCCCGTCGACGCCGGCAAGCTGATGGGCGTCGGCCTGCTGATCGCCTCGGCCACCGCCGCGTACGGGCTGATCGCCGGCGGCGACGCGCTGGAGTCGACGATCCTCAAGGCCACCGTGCCGGTGCTCGGCGACCTGAAGTTCGTCACCTCCACCATCTTCGACATCGGCGTCTACCTCGTCGTCGTCGGCCTCGTCCTGGACGTGCTGCGCTCCCTCGGCGCCGAGCTGGATCGCCAGGTCATGCTCGAGCGGCGGGACGCCGACCGCGCTGAGGTCCGTAAGCAGCGTCGCGCGCGGCGGTCCGCGGGGCAGGTCCGATGACGACGAACCTGGTGCTCGCACTCACCATCGGCGGACTCTTCGCCTGCGGCGTGTACCTGATGCTGTCCCGGAACTTGATCCGGGTGCTGCTGGGATTCCTGTTGGCCGGCAACGGGATCAACTTGCTGCTGCTCACCACCAGCGTCGACGGCGTCGCGCCCATCGTCGGCGAGCCGTCGAACGGCGAGCCGGTCGCCGACCCCGTCCCGCAGGCGCTGATCCTGACCTCGATCGTGATCAGCCTGGCCGTCGTGACGTTCCTGCTGGCGATGGCCTACCGCAACTACCAGGTGACCCGGGAACCCGAAATGGCCGATGACGTCGAGGATTCGGAGTTGGCCGAGCGTGGCCAGGGGGGTGGTGACGAATGACCTGGTTGCTGCCGCTGACCATCATCATCCCGTTGACCGGCGCCGGCCTGACGCTGGTCGCCAGCCGCCGGCCGCGCACCCAGCGGGTGCTGTCGGTGGCCACCCTGTCGGTGCAACTGGCGGTGGAGATCGTGATGCTGCTGGCGGTGTCCGCCAATGGCCCTCTGGTCATGCACGTCGGCGGCTGGACCGCGCCGTTCGGGATCTCCCTGGTCGCCGACCAGCTTGCGTCCTTCATGCTGGTGGTGTCGACCATCGTCTCGCTGGCGGTGCTCGTCTACGCCATCTCGCAGGGCATGGCCGACGAATCCGAGACACCTGAGACGCCGGTGTCGATCTTCCATCCGACGTACCTGATCCTGGTCACCGGCGTGTCGAACGCATTCATCGCCGGTGACCTGTTCAACCTGTTCGTCAGCTTCGAGATCCTGCTGACCGCCAGCTATGTGCTGCTGACCACCGGCGGCACCCGGGAGCGGCTGCGGGCCGGTGCCCCGTACATCGTGGTGTCGCTGCTCAGTTCGCTGGTGTTCCTGTCCGCGATCGCGATGCTGTACGCGGCCACCGGGACGGTGAACCTGGCCGACCTGTCGGTGAAGCTCGCCGATGTGCCGGCCGGCATCGTCGCCGCCCTGCAGGCGCTGCTGCTGGTGGCGTTCGGCGTCAAGGCGGCGGTGTTCCCGATGTCGGCGTGGCTGCCCGACTCCTATCCGAGCGCGCCGGCGCCGGTGACGGCGGTGTTCGCCGGGCTGCTCACCAAGGTCGGCATCTACGCCATCATCAGGGTGCAGACGCTGCTGTTCCCGCCGGGCTCGTTCGGCACCCTGCTGATGATGGCCGCGCTGTTGACCATGATCGTCGGCATCCTCGGCGCGGTCGCGTCGTCCGGGATCAAGCGGATGCTGTCGTTCACCCTGGTCTCGCACATCGGGTACATGCTGTTCGGCATCGCCCTCGGCTCGCAGGCCGGGATGGCCGCCGCCATCTACTACGTCGCCCACCACATCCTCGTGCAGACCGCGTTGTTCCTCGGGGTGGGGCTGATCGAGAGGGTCGCCGGCACCACGATCCTGGCCCGGCTCGGTGGCCTCGCCGCCGCGGCGCCGGTGCTCTCGATCCTGTTCTTCATCCCTGCGATGAACCTCGCGGGCGTGCCGCCGTTGTCCGGATTCCTGGGCAAGGTCGGCCTGTTCGAGGCCGGCGTCGCCGACGGCCGGGTGCTGGCCTTGATCCTGGTGGCCGGCGGCACGCTGACCAGCCTGCTCACCCTGTACGCCATGGTGCGGGTGTGGGGCCGGGCGTTCTGGCGGCCGGTGCCGGAGGTGATCGCGCTGGACGGTGACAGCGGGGCGCTGGAGACCGAGTCCGGCCGGTCGCTGCCGGCCCGGCGGGAGGCGCAGCGGCAGGCGTTGCGTGAGGCACGGCGCCGCGAGGCCGGGGACAAGGCCGCCCGGCTGCCGATCGGCATGATCGGCGCGACGACCGCCATCGTGGCGATCAGCGTCCTGCTCACCATCGGCGCCGGGCCGATCTACGACTTCGCCGACCGGGCTGCGGCGAACATCGTCGACCGCAGCGTGTACATCGACGCGGTGCTCGGTGCCGGCGTGCCTCCGCCGCCGGGCGCCGGCCAGGGCGCGGCCGCCGTGCCAGGTGACAGCGGGGCGGGACCGTGACCGGCGCGCGCGCACTGCGCGAGCGGGCCGTCCGGGTCCGCGGCGCCCGGATCCCGGGCAGCGGCGGATGGCGCCCGTGGTTGCTGACTATGGCCGCACTGGTGCTGATCTGGATGGCGCTGTGGGGATCGGCCTCGGTCGTCGTCATCGCCATCGGTATCGCGGTCAGTGCCACGGTGCTGCTGCTCTTCCCGTTGCCCACCATGGACTTCCGCTTCGGGTTCCACCCGCTGCGAACGGCCGTGCTGCTGCTCACCTTCCTCCGGGACGTCTGCGTCGCCAGCGTCCAGGTGGGGTGGCTCGCGATACGGCCCCGCGCTCCGCGCGGCGCGGTGACCACCGTGCAACTGGAATCGGACTCCGACCTGCTGGAGGCGCTCACCGGGCTCGCGGTGTCGCTGGTTCCCGGCAGTCTCATCGTGGACGCCGACTCGGACAACCGGACGCTGACCATCCATGTGCTGGACGCCGAACGGACGTCGATGGACGACTTCGCCCGTCAGGTGCTGGCACAGGAGCGGCGGATCGGGCTCGCCCTGGGCGACGATGCGTTTCCGGTGCCGTCGCGCTCCGCCCGCCGCCGGGCCGCGAGCCGCGGGGATGGTGAGCGCCGATGATGCTCACCGCGATGATCTGCAGCGTCCTGTTCGGACTCGGCGCGCTGTTCGCGTCGATCCGGCTGGTCCGCGGCCCGACGCAGATCGACCGCGCCGTCGCGCTCGACGTCCTGCTGGCCATCGTGGTCGGCGTCATCGTGCTGCTGGCCGCGGTGTCCGGCAGCGGCATCACCCTGGTGATCGCGGTGGTCGTCTCGCTGCTGGGCTTCCTGGGCTCGGCGAGCCTGGCGAAACTGCTGCCCCGGGATCGGACATGAGGGACCCCGGGTGAGCACCGTCGACGTCATCTCCTCGGTGGCGCTGGTACTGGGCGCGCTGATGTCGCTGCTTGCCGGGATCGCGGTGCTGCGCTTCCCGGACACGATGAGCCGGATCCACGCCGCCACCAAACCCCAGGTGCTGGGCATCATGCTGCTGATGCTCGGCGTCGGCCTGCGGCTCGCCTCACCCGCCGTCATCGGGGTGCTGTTGCTGATCATCGTGCTGCAGTTCGTCACGGCCCCGGTGTCGGCGCACCTGACCGTGCGCGTCGCGTTCCGCAACGCCCAGGGGTCGGACGAACGCGCGTCGGAGCCGGCGGGCCGGTCCGCCGCCGACGACGGGCCGCAGCAGATGCATCAGGCGCTCGCCGACGAGAACCGCGCCCGGCGGGACGGGCGCGGAAAAGGTCCCGACGGCGGTGCCCGGGAGCGGTAGCGTTCCTGCGGTGTCCGAGATCAACGAGGTTTCCAACCGTTACGTCGCCGACTACGCGGCGCTCAGCCCCATGATGTCGACGTACCTGGGCCTGCCCGGCGCCGATGACCGGTTCGACGATCTGTCGCCGGCCGGACTCGCCGAGATGGACCGGCTGGACGCGGAGACGCTGCGCGCGCTCACCGCCGCCGCGTCGACCGGCCCGGACGACGAACTCGCCCGTGAGGTGCTGGTCGAGCGACTGCAGGTGCAGCGCGATCTCTACGACTCCGGTTGGGCGCACGGCAATCTCAACGTGATCGACTGCCCGGTGCAGATGGTCCGGATGGTGTTCGACCTGATGCCGACCGCCACCGACGACGATGTTGCCGCGATGGCGACCAGGATGGCGGCCGTCCCGGCGGCGCTTCGCGGGTACCGGGAGAGCCTGCTACAGGCAGCGGCCGACGGGAAGGTCGCGGCCGTCCGGCAGGTCGACAAGTGCGCCGCGCAGTGCGACACCTACGCCGGCACAGCGGAGCCCGGTTTCTTCACCCGGCTCGCCGATTCACTGGCCGACGGCCGCAGCGCCGGGCTTGTTGCCGACCTGCGTTCCGGCGCCGCGGCCGCCGAGGGCGGTTACGCCGATCTCGCCGCGTTCCTGCGCACCGAGCTGCGACCGCTCGCGCCGGAGAAGGACGCCGTCGGGCGCGAGCGGTACGCGCTCGGCTCCCGCTACTTCCTCGGTGCCGCCGTCGATCTCGAGGAGACCTACGCCTGGGGCTGGCAGGAGTTCCTGGCCCTCGAGGCGGAGATGAACGAGGTCGCCGACCGGATCGCACCCGGCGACGGGCCCAAGGCGGCCGCCGCGGCGCTGGACGCCGACCCCGCCTATCAGGTCACCGGGCTACCGGCACTGCAGGCCTGGATGCAGGAGATCTCCGACCGGGCGGTGGCCGACCTGTCCGTCGAGCACTTCGAGATCCCCGAGCAGATCAGGACCCTGGAGTGCCTGATCGCCCCCCCGGGCGGTGGTGTCGGTGCCTATTACACCGGCCCGAGCGATGACTTCAGCCGGCCCGGCCGGATGTGGTGGGCGGTCGAACCCGGCCGCGAGGTGTTCTCCACCTGGCGGGAGAACAGCGTGGTGTACCACGAGGGCGTGCCCGGCCATCACCTGCAGATCGCCACCGCCGTGTACCGCAGGAATTCGCTCAACGACTACCAGCGGCTGCTCGCCGGCACCTCCGCGCACGCCGAGGGCTGGGCGCTGTACGCGGAGCGGTTGGTGCGCGAGCTGGGCTACCTGGCCAACGACGGCCAGCTGCTGGGCCTGCTCGAATCGCAGATGTTCCGTGCCGCAAGGGTGATCGTCGACATCGGGATGCACCTGGAACTGGTGATCCCGACCGGCACCGGCTTTCACGAGGGTGAGCGGTGGACCCCGGCGCTCGGGCTGGAGTTCTTGCTCACCCGGACAATCACCGACCCGGCGCATTGCCGGGACGAGATCGACCGCTACCTGGGCTGGCCGGGGCAGGCGCCGTCCTACAAGATCGGCGAGCGGGTCTGGATGACCGGCCGGGACGAGGCCCGCCGTAGGCACGGAGACTCCTTCGACTTCAAGGCATTCCACTCCGCCGCGCTGAACATGGGCGGGATGGGGCTGGACCCGTTGGCGGGGCGGCTGGCGACGCTGTAGCGCTGTTACGGCGGCACGCCCGGGCAGGCGCCGTGGAATCAGGGGCGGGCGCCGGCCGGTCGGTCGAGCGCCGAGCAGGTCAATCCGGTCCGGCGAACAAAGTCCGGTCAGTCAGCCTGTCGCCGGCGAGATGCCGCCGGCGGACGCGGCCAGCGGCAGCTCCCGGGCCAGCACGCCGAACGGACGGGGATCACCGGTGAACCGGAAGTCCCGCAAGACGTCGTGGAATCCGAGCCGGCGGTACAGCCGCCAGGCCCGGTTCTCGCCCTCCGGGGTGGACAGCAACATGTATCGCTCGGCGCGCCCCTCCGCGAGCGCCCGGAGCAGCGCCTCACCCAGCCCGCGGCCCTGCCGGTCGGGGTGTACGTGCAGCTCGGTGAGCTCGAAGAAGTCGGCCAGCTCATCGCTGTCGGCCGAGCGCAGTCCGCGACGCACCTCGGAGAACCACCACTGGCCGAGCGCGCCGCGGTAGCCGTAGGCCAGTCCCTGGATGCGGTGATCGGGTCCCTCGACGATGACGCAATCGAAGCCCGCGCGCCGACTGTGGTCCTCCCACAGCGCCGAACGGGCGCCGGCCACATCCCGCGGGTACTGCATCGCCAGCAGATAGATGTCGATGAGTTCGGTGATGCGGCGCCGGAATTCCTCGGCGCTCAGGTGCAGCAGCGTGACGGAATCCCGGGCGTGCCGACCGGGTAGGAGCGCCATGGCGACCATCACACCACGAGCGCCTTCCGCAGCGGGCACCCGATCGCACCCGGACCCGCCGCCGACCCGCATGGAATCAGGGTCTGGTCCCACCGATCGAACAGGCGTACTATCGAACACAGGTTCGAACACAGGGAGGTATTGCGGTGACGGTGACCAGCGCGAGTCTCAACCAGCACGGCCGTCGTCCGGTGATCACCGGCGCGGCGGGTACCGGCACGTCGACGAGGTTGGACCGGTCGCCGGTGCTCTTCGAGGCGCCGCGGGCGGTGGTCGGCGCGGTTCCTGCTGCGCCGCCGAGCGCTGCGGCCCACCGGCCGGGTCCGAACCGAGCTGACCCGAACCGGCTGACGCAGCGGCAGACCGGCCGGCTGCGCCGCGAGAATCCCGTCCCACAGCGCACTTCCGTCACCCGGCAGGCGCGGCCCGCACCGCCGGTGCCGCAGGCCGCGCGGGATCTGTTGATCGACGCGTCCCGGGGACTGGGCCGGGCGATCCGGTCGAGTGCACCGGCCGACCGGTACGCCGCCGCTCACCTCGCCGCCCTCCGCGGGGCGGCCGCAGTGCTCGCCGCCAAGGCCCGGCCGGTCCGTGGTCGTCGGGGGAGTGCCTGGGAGCTGATGGCGAAGGTGGCGCCGGAGTTCGCCGAGTGGGCGGCCTTCTTCGCCGCTGGGTCGGCGAAACGTCAGGCGGCGGAGGCCGGGCTCACCCGACTGGTCGGCGCCCGCGAGGCGGACGACATGTTGCGCCAGGTCTGCGCTTTCCTGGATCTGGTGGAGGAGTCGTTGGCTCCGGAGGAGGGGCACCGGGCGGTGGCCCGGTAGGCGTCAGCGTCGAACGCGGGGCCGGCTGGCCGCCAACAGGCGATCCAGCAGTGCATCGAAGCTCTGCGCGATCTCGCGGGCGCCGGCGGTCGGCCACTGGTGGATCGGCACGGCCGCGCCCTGCGCCTGCTGAACGGCGGACCGATCCGGCAGGACGGGCGACAACACCAAGGGCCCGAACAGTTCTCGCAGTTCGGCGAGCCGGTACTCGTGCTCGGTGACCCTGGGGCGGAACCGGTTGATGACGACACCCAGCGGCTGCAGGGCCGGCCGGTGCGCGACCCGCTCGGTCTGCACCGCCTCCAGCGCGCGCTGCACACCCGTGACGGCGAACAGCGACGGCTCGGTGACCAGCACGGCCCGATCCGCGGCGGTCAGCGCGCTGCGCGTCAGCTGCCCCAGCGACGGCGGGCAGTCGATCAGCACCAGTTCCGGCGCCGGATCGACCTTGGCCAGCGCACCGGACAACCGGAACAGCGTCTTTGAACCGGGATCCGGGTGATTGTGGTTCTCGGTGCGCTCGCTGCCGGGCAGCAGCCGCAGCGACTCTCCCCAGCCGGACACCCGCACCGCCCGGTCGATCGTCTTGCGCGACGGGTCGTCCAGCACCTCAGCCACCGAATAGCTGCGCCGGTCGGCGTGCCCGTTCAGCTGGCCCACCGAGTCCGGGTCCACCGTGGCGGTGGCGTTCATCTGCGGATCCAGATCCACCAGCAGCGTGTCGACACCCCGATGCACGGCCGCTGACGCCAAACCGAGGGTCACGGTGGTCTTGCCGACTCCACCCTTGAGACTCAACACACTGGCCACGAGCACCGGCCAACCGTACAGGTCCGATGCGGTCATTTCCGGCAGGCGCGTGCGCGCCGGGAGGTTGCGCCGGTGACGGCGCCGGTCGTGGGCGATGATGGCCGTGCGACCGCCGTCGGGCGGGCGTGATCACGTTCGCGGGGCCGACTTTCGCCGGGCCCGCGCGTGGCCGGCGGCGGTGGGAGGACCCGATGATCGACCAGCGGCGGACGTCCGGAGACGATCCGGTGAACGGTGCCCTCGTCGCCCTGGTGCGGGCGAGTTCGACCGTCGCGGGTGGGCAGCCGCAGGTGGTCGACGTCGGCGGCGGCAGCGGGACCAGGGCCGTGCCGCTGGCCGTCCACGGGTGCCAGGTCACGGTGGTCGACACGTCCGTCGACGCGCTGGCCATCCTGCATCGCCGGGCGCAGGACGCCGGTGTCGAGGACCGGATCGGCGGCGTGCAGGCCGACGCCGACCAGCTGACCGGGGTGATCGCCGCCGGAACCGCCGACCTCGTGCTGTGCCACCACCTGCTCGAGGAGGTGGACGACCCCGCGGACGTCGTCCGCGAACTCGCCGCTGCGGTCCGGCCCGGCGGCCATGTCTCGGTGTTGACCGCCGGCCGGCTCGGCGCCGTGCTCGGGCAGACCCTGGTCGGCCGGTTCACCGAGGCGACCCGGCTGCTGGAGAACGCCGACGGCCGGTTCGGCGACACCGACCCGCTGCGCCGGCGCTTCGACGCTGCCGTCGTCGTCGACATGCTGACCGATGCCGGGCTGCAGGTGCAGTCCGTCACCGGCGTCGGGGTGCTCGCCGGCCTGGTGTCCGGCGCCGCGCGGCAGGCCGCGCCCGGCGGTGACGGCGCCCTGGCGGAACTGGAGGCGACGGCGTCCCGGCACCCGACGCTGCGTGAACTGGCCGCCGACCTGCACGTCGTCGCCCGACGACCGGACGAGGTCGATGGCGCACCGGGCTGAGAGCCGCCGCATCGTCACCGCCGATCCGGGAACCGTGGACGACAGTGCCTGCACCATCCTGCATGTCGACATGGACGCGTTCTACGCGATGGTGGAGATGCGCCGCCGTCCGGAGCTGCGCGGCCGGACGATGATGGTCGCCGGCACAGGCGGCCGCGGGGTGGTGCTGTCGGCCAGTTACGAGGCACGCCGGCACGGGGTGCGGTCGGCGATGCCGACGTCACGGGCGTTGCTGTTGTGTCCGGGCATCGAGGTGGTGCCGCCGGACATGCCGGCGTACGCCGAAGCCTCCCGCGCCGTGATGGCCCTGTTCGCCGATGTCACCCCGCTCGTCGAGCAGCTGTCCGTCGACGAGGCCTTCCTCGACGTGTCGGGGGCCGGCCGCACGATCGGTCGCCCCGCCGTGATCGCGCAGCTGTTGCGGTCCCGGATCCGTCGCGAGCTGGATCTGGTCGCGACCGTCGGCGCGGCGTCCACGAAGTTCGTGGCCAAGCTCGCCTCCGGGCTCGCCAAACCGGACGGCTTGCTGATCGTCCCGCCGGCCGACGTGCTCGGGCTGCTGCACCCGCTGCCGGTCCGTGCGCTGTGGGGGGTCGGCCCGCGCACCGCCGAGCGGCTGGAGCGGTTGGGCATCACCACCGTCGCCCAGGTCGCCGAACTGGACCTCGCGACCCTGATCGGCGTGGTCGGCGCCGCGGCCGGCACCAAGCTGCACGAGCTGGCCTGGGGTCGGGACCCGCGCGCGGTGACCACGGAGGTGGCCGAGGCATCGGTCGGGGCCGAGACGACGTTCGCCGCCGACTCCGGCGACGCCGAGTACCTGGCACGCGAGCTGCTGGCGTTGTCCGATCGGACCGCCCGGCGGGCCCGCTCGGCTGCGGTGCGTGGTCGTACGGTCAGTATCAAGGTCCGCTTCGAGGACTTCTCCACCGTGAGCAGATCCGCGACCCTCGACGCCGCGACAGACCTGTCGCGGACGATCTATGCGACCGCAACGGACCTGCTCGCCAGGGCCCGCTCGGGCGCGGCCGGTGGACGCCGGATCCGGCTGCTCGGTGTCCGGCTGGAGAACCTCGCCGCCGCACAGGAAACGGTGCAGCAGCTGCAGCTCGGTGACGGTGAGCCGCGGGCCGGCTGGCGGGAGGCGGAAGGGGCGGTCGACCGTGCCGTCGCGCGGTTCGGAGCGGCTGCGATTCGCCCGGCTGCTCTGCTCGGCAAGCCGAAACGGAGTCACCCGGGCCCTGGTGAGGGTGAAAGTTTCCGAGATTTCCCCACGCGCTAGTCGTCCGCGCGGACTGCTCGTATCCTTGTCATAGGTCGTCGGTTGGCGACTGTTGGATGTGGCCACCCACCATGGTGGCCAGGTGCCGGAGGAGGGGAACCCATGCCGCTCTCCGAGCACGAACAGCGGATGCTCGACGAGATCGAGCGCGCGCTCTATGAGGACGACCCGAAGTTTGCGACCAGCGTCAACGTCAGCCGCATTCGCCGTCGTCGTCCCATCGTCGCGGGGTGCTTGTTCGTTGCCGGTCTCGTAGCCCTTGTCGTCGGCGTGATCGCGACGCAGAGCTTCCTCGCGATAGGCGTCATCGTCAGCGTCATCGGGTTCCTCACCATGGTGGGCGCTGTCGGCCTCTTCGTATTCGGCCAACCCAGCGCGCGTGCCGCCAAGGGTGTGGAGAAGAGCGCTTCCAAGCCCAACCCGTCTCTGGGCAACCGGATGGAAGAGCGCTTCCGGCGCCGTTTCGACGAGCCCAACCAGTAACACCGGGCCCCTCGCCCCACAGATTTCGCGACAACCGCGGCCGCTCCGGCGCCGCGGTTGTCGCGTATCCGGCGCAGGCTGCCCTGAGCGCGCGGTGGCTGCCGGTCCGGTTCAGGGGTTGGTCGCTGCCCGGCACCGGCGGACGCCAGCGACGCGGAGTTGCACGGTGGCGGTACCGACGCGTGGTCGGCGGCAGCTGGGCGCGGTCAGTCCCGCCACCACGTCGGCCGCACCGATCGCGGGATCAGCCGGTCCAGCGGCGACAGCGGCGTCGCGTGCGCCAGCTCCCGGGCAAGCGTCCGGGGCGCTGCTCCGAGGCCGACCGCAGGCCGATCCGCCACCGGTGCCTCGAGCGTCGCGGTCCGGCCGGACGCCGCCGGGGACCCGGCCGCGCCCGTCCCGCCGGCCGACCCGGCGTTCGGCAATCCGGGCGCGGTGCCGTACCAGCCCTGCTCGGCCCGGGTGACGACGGCCCGGAGTTCCTGCCGGCCCTTCTCGCTCAGGTGGGTCACCTTCGACAGACGGTTGGCGGCCGACCGCGCCGACTCGGACGGGTTGAGCACGATCCCGTGGTCCACGGCGAGGTCCTCGATCTCCCGCCAGGCGGCGGTCGCCGCGTCGGGTCCGCCGGCGTCGGCGATCGCGAGCCGGTTGCGCCGCCGGCGGCCGCGGACCACGGTCGGTCCCGCTCCGGCGGCGATCAGGATCAGCAGCGCGCCGAGCAGGTACCAGACCGTCGTGGGAACGGCGGGTTGCTGCGAGGTTCCCGACGCGGCACTGGTCTGCTGTTCGTCCGGCAATTGCGCCGCGGCACCCGCACCCCGGGTCTCCTCGTCACGCACCGATGTCTGCGAGGCGCCGCTCGAGGGTGCGGCGGACGTGCTGGTGGTGGTCTGTGCGGCGTCGGTGAAGCCCTGCTGGCCGCCCTGTCCGCCGCCCAGCGGCGTCGGGTCGAACTTCACCCAGCCGGCATTGTCGAAGTTGACCTCGACCCAGGCATGCGCATCGTTGCTGCGGATCAGGTACGAGCCGTCGGAGTCCCTGGTGCCCTGGGTGAAGCCCACGGCAGCCCGGGCCGGGATGTCCAGCGCCCGCAGCATGATGGCCATCGCCGAGGCGTATTGCGCGCAATAACCCTGCTTGTTGCGCAGGAAGTCCACCAGCGCATCCCCACTGTCGCCCTCGGCGACTGTCAGGGAGTAGGTGAAACCGTTGGCCGGGTCGGTGAAGTAGTTCCGCAGGGCTTCGGCCTTGTCGAACGCCGTGGTCGCGTTCGCGGTCACGTCACGGGCGGTCTGCACCACTTCCTCGGGCAGCGAACCGGTATCGGTCAGCGCGCCGCCCGGGGTCACCGTGTCCTTCCGGAGCTGCTCGGCGGTGTGCTGGCGGAACACCACGGCGACCCGGTAGGGCTCGGGAACCACCGGATCGGGCCGGTGCACCGATGCGAGAGCGGCGTCGTAGAACCAGCCCGGCCCGGCCCCGGCGACCGAGGAGGTGCCGTCATAGATGGGCAGGAACTCGTCGCGGTAGTTCAACGAGGTGACGGTGATCTGCGGCGCGTCGGCGGCCGGCGGAACGGTCGGCAGCCGTCCGTCGGACAGCTCGTCGATGGACCAACCGGTGCCCGCTGTCCACTTCTGCAGCCCCACCGTTCGCAGGTACTGAGGTTGGTCCAGCCCGGTGACCCGAAAGAGGTCGATCGGATCCGTCCGGGTCAGGTTGCCCTTGAGAGCGGCGAAGGGGGAGAGCCCGACGGTGCTGGACGGGCCACTGGCCGTGCGCGGCAACCGGCCTTCCGTTCCGACTGCCGTCAAGGCGTTCGCCGCCAGCAATGCGATGACGGTGGCCAGGCACCCCAGCACCACGCCGGACGCGACGCGTGCCGTCCCGGCGCCGGTGCCGAGCCGTCGGCCGGTCAGCCCGTCGGCGGTGAGCAGCAGGGCGTAGAGCATCGCGGGTGCGGCGAACGCCTCCCACGGCAGCAACTGCAGATCGATGGAGGCCGGCACGGAGTAGACACAGAGCAAGGGCAGTGCGACCAGCGCGGGCGCCCGGCAGACGGCGATCAGGATGTCCACGATCAGGGCGGTGGCGCCGACGGACACCGTGATCAGGAAGGCCAGCTCCGTCGAGCTCGGTGCGGGCGAGACGTTGGTCCGGATCTGTTCCCATGCCCCGGTGAGCAGATCACCGGCCTCGGACAGCGCGGCGCCGTTGGGCAGCACGCCGCCGATGCCGCCCACGGTGAACAGGGCGGTCAGGGCCACCGAGGCGGCCGCGAACTGCAACACCACGGCCAGCGCGGCCGGTATCCGGGCCAGCCGGGCGCCCACTCCGACCAGCCAGATCACCAACACCACTTCGACGGTCGGCCACAGCCAGTCGTCACCACTGATCATCGGCGGGATCGATGAGCTGGCAGCGAGCACGGCGAGCGCGCCGATCAGCGTGGGAATGAGGTAGGTGGGCGGTGCTTTCGGGTCGACCGATACGGGCGCCGAGGCGCGCGCCGGCACGGTCTGCGGTGCCGGACGCGGTTGCGCGGGTGGCGTCGGCCGGGCCGGCGGCACGGAGGTGAGCGTCATGACGGATGTTCCCTAGCGACGGGCAGCCATGACGGCGGCCCGCCGTTCGACGGACGGAATGGTGGACGGCGATCCGGCGCAGGCCCGGGACCAGGCGTCTGCGAGATCGTCGGCGGCATGGATCGGCAGCACCCGCCAACCGGCGGCGCGGAGCATGCCGAGGGCCTGCGGATGCCCGGGCGGGCCGCCCGCGTCCCAGTCGCGCACGTTCAGCGCGAATGCGATCCCGTTCGTGCCCCGCCGGCGGGCGGCCGCCAGCAGCTGGGCGGCCGGCAGGTCGAGGGCACCCAGCACGGCGACGACCAGGCCCGATCCGGCGATCGACACGGGGGACAGCGACCCGCGGCGGTCCGGCTCGAGCACGGCGAGGGAGGCCAGGACGTCGTCCTCGATGTCGCGCCCGTTGGCCAGCACCGCCCCGGTGTGGGTGGTCAGCCGCATCTGGTGCTCGTCGGCCAGTAGATGCAGGCTGATCGACGCCGCCAGCGACACCGCGGTCTCCAGACTGGATCCCATGCCCTCGCCGGCGTGGGCGGCGGCGCGATGGTCGAGCATGACGACGGCGCCGCCGTGCGACACCGGCTCCTCCAGCCGGACCATCAGGTCGTCGTGCCGGGCGGAGGCCCGCCAGTGGATCGTGCGGATGTCGTCACCGCTGCGGTACGCGCGGATCCCGACGTCCGGGTCGCCGCCGGTGGCGCCGGCCGTGGCCCGGTCGGACGCGGCGGATCGGCTGCCGGTGCTGGTCGGTATCCCGCTGAGCGCCACCACCGTCGGAACGACCAGCACCTCGGTGCGGGCCGGCAGCGTGCGGTTGTCCTCCCACAGGCCGAACGGGTCACCCACCCGCACCGACGGCGGGCCCAGCACGAACCGGCCCCGGCGCACGGCGTGGATGGGGTAGTCGGCGCGGGCGGCGGTCTGCGGGCGGAGCGGCGGCACGAGGCAGCGCACCCCGCGGGTGAGATCGGCGGTCGGCGGCTCGGAGATCTCCAGCGTCGACGTGCGGGAAGAGCCGGCGTTGGTGATCGACAGCACCACCTGGCCCGACGTTCCGGGGTCCAGCCTCGACGGCTGGATGAGGTGCGACGCGGACAGCCGGATCCGGCGCAGCGACCCGGCGAGCATGGCGATCAGCGGGAGCGCGACGCCGAACAGCCCGATCCGCAGCAGGTCCCGCTCGTCGAGCACGACGGCACACACACTCGCGGCCACGCCGCCGGCCAGCAGGCAGCGTCCCCGGGTGGTCAGCCCCCGGTCAGCCACCGCGCGGCACCCGGATCCGGCTGAGCAGCACGTTCACGACCTCCTCGGCCGACCGGTGCGCCGCGTGCGCCTCCACGGTCAGCAGCAGGCGGTGCGCCAGCACCGGTATCGCCAGCCGCTGGATGTCGTCGGGGACGACGAACGGCCGGCCATCGAGGGCGGCAGCGGCCTTGGCGGCGCGCGCCAGGTGCAGCACCGCCCGGGGGGACGCACCGAGCCGCACCTCGGGCAGCGAGCGGGTCGACCCGACGATGTCGACGATGTACTGCCGCAGCGGCGGTGCCAGGTGCACCGTCGTCACCGCGTCGATCAGTCCGGAGATCTCGGCCGCGTCGGTGACGGAGCGCAGACCGGCGAGCGGATCCACCCGATCGCGGTCGGCGAGCATCCCGACCTCCGCCGCCCGGTCCGGATACCCGATCGACAGCCGGGCGAGGAACCGGTCCCGTTGCGCCTCGGGCAGCGGGTAGGTGCCCTCCATCTCGACCGGGTTCTGGGTGGCGAGCACGAGGAACGGCCGGGCCAGCTGGTAGCTGGTGCCGTCGACCGTGACCTGACGCTCCTCCATGCACTCCAGCAGCGCCGACTGTGTCTTCGGGGAGGCCCGGTTGATCTCGTCGGCGACCACGATGTTGGCGAAGATCGGTCCGGGACGGAACTCGAACTGTGACGACGCCCGGTCGTAGATGCTGACGCCGGTGACGTCGCTGGGCATGAGGTCAGGGGTGAACTGCACCCGGCTGACGGTGGAGTCGACGGTCCGCGCCAGCGACTTGGCCAGCACCGTCTTCCCGGTGCCGGGCACGTCCTCGATCAGCAGGTGCCCCTCGGCGAGCACTGCGATCAGCGCGAGCCGGATGACCTCCGGCTTGCCGAGCACCACCTCGGCGATCGCAGCCGCGATCTGGCCGCCGACGCGCTGCACCTGAGCGAGGTCGGGAACCTCCGCCGGCGGCGCGGCCAGCACGCCCGTGCCGGCTCCGCCGCCCGCGCCGATCAGTGGCGGCACACCCGCGCCGGGCCCGTCCGTTCGCTCCAGGTCCACCCGCTGCGTCACCGTTGTTCCTCCCGACCGACATGCGGCGTCCCCGTCGGCGTAGGCGCCACCTAGACAGTCTGCCAGTGCCGGACGGTGGGTCAGGGTGAAGTTCGGAGTGGACAATTGTCCGCGGAGCGCGCCCTGTGCCGGTCGCCGGTGATCTGCGCCGGTCGCCCGTCTGGGCTTGCCCACCGCGGCTGCCTTGGTTTGTTCCATGCGCCGAGTGTTCGAGCACCCGCGCAACGGGTCAATCGGGCCGATACCACCGCGTTACCGTCCGGCGCCGGACCGGTACCGGCACACCCGTATCGGCTGGGACGGCGCCCCACGTCACCGCCGGTGACGCGCTCCCCGGTCGGGTGGTGATGCTGCCCGGTCGGGTGGCGGCCGCCGGACGCCCCACCGTGCCCCACGGAGGTGTCCGCGGGGCTGGCCGGTCACTCCGTGCGGGTTGGCTGACCTGGGCAGACACCGCCGCGACGGTGCCGGCTGCGGGCGACCGATCGCCCGACGTCCGGGCTCGCCGGGGCCGCCGCCCCGCACCCGCCGTGACCCCCCATCGGCACCGGTCGCCCCTGACGTGGGACAACGCCGCGACACCCCCATCTGTGGGGCAAGATGGTGGCTTGTAGTGGCAGAAAGTGGGTTAAGGTGGAGCAGCCGGGAGGACGTGGGGAGCGGTGGGGGACCACCACCTCACGACCGCCCAGCAGTCGGGTGGCTCGGAGCAGGAACGGCGTCACCGGGACGGAGGTGTTTGGAGATGCCCAAGGGCTTCTACGGCACCTACACCGTGCGGATGGATGACAAGGGGCGGGTGACGTTGCCGGCGCGCTACCGGGAGACCTTCGCGAACGGCGTCATGCTCGCCCGCGGCCAGGACCACTGCCTGTACGTCTTCACCACCGAGGGCTTCGAGACCTTCGCCGACGACGCCATCAACGCCCCCATCACCGACGAGCGGGCCCGCGGCTATCAGCGCTACCTGCTCGCCAACACCGACGAACAGCGCCCGGACACCCAGGGCCGCGTGTCGATCCCGCCCCGCATGCGCGAATACGCGCAACTGACCAAGGACCTGGTGATCACCGGCGTCGGGCGCCGGATGGAGATCTGGGACGCCACCGAGTGGGAGGCCTACGAGGCCCAGCAGGAAGCGGCGTACGCCGCGCCGGAGAGGGGGCTGCTGCAGAACTGACCCGTCACCCGATCTTCACCCGCCCTGCCCCGTTCACCAGACCACCGACCGACCGGACCACCGAGCACTCACGGCTGAGAACCACTGCGGCACAGAGCTCCTGACGCCCGGCCCACACCCGCATCGGGCCTGACACGACTTCCCCCGTGCCAGGACCGCATCCGGCCTGACACGACTTCCCCCGTGCCAGGACGGAGCGGGTGGGGACCAGGAATCAGGATCCGACCGCAGCATCGGCCGACCCGGTGCCCACGAACCCCACGCCCACCGACCGCAGTGCCCACGGACCACGTTCCCGCCGATCGCCAACGCCCACCGACCCCCCGAATCTCCGGGGCACGCCAGCACAGGAAAGGAAGGCGCCGATGGGCGGCAGTTCGTCGGACGCGGGCGACACCCCGGTACGTGCCGGCGCGCCGGCCGCGGCGACCCCGGACGGACACGTTCCCGTTCTGGTCCGCCGGGTCGACGAACTGCTCGCTCCCGCGATCGAGGCCGCAACAGCCGGCGGCGCCAACGACGTCGTCCTCATCGACGCCACCCTCGGGATGGGCGGCCACACCCTGGCCCTGTTGTCCGCCCACCCGCGGCTGCGGGTGATCGGCATCGACCGCGATCCGCACGCGCTGCGCATCGCTCGGGCCCGGCTGGCCGAGGCGGGTTTGGGTGACCGGGTCGAACTCGTGCACGCCGTGTACGACCGGATCGGCGAGGTGATCACCGAACGGGTCGGCGGCGGCCGGGTGCAGGCGATCCTGTTCGACCTCGGGGTCTCGTCGGTGCAGCTGGACGAGTCGGACCGCGGGTTCGCCTACGCGCAGGACGCCCCGCTGGACATGCGGATGGACCCGACCACCGGGATCACCGCCGCCGATGTGCTCAACACCTACCCGGGCGCCGAGCTGACCCGGATCCTGCGGGACTACGGCGAGGAACGCTTCGCCGGCCGCATCTCCAAGGTGGTGGTCGCCGAGCGCGCTCGGCAGCCGTTCACCACCAGCGCACGGCTCGTCGAACTGGTGCGGGCCGCGATCCCGGCGGCCACCCGGCGCACCGGCGGCAACCCGGCCAAGCGCACGTTCCAGGCCCTGCGGATCGAGGTCAACGACGAGCTCGGTGCGCTCCGCAGGGCTATTCCCACTGCGCTGCAGCACCTCTCGGTGGCAGGCCGGATCGTGGTGATGTCCTACCAGTCGCTGGAGGACCGGATCGTCAAGCGCGCCATCGCGCCGCTGACCGTCTCGACGTCACCGCTGGACCTGCCGGTCGACCTGCCCGGCCACGACCCGGAATTCGCCTGGCTCACCAGGGGCGGCGCCGAGATACCCACCGAGACAGAGATCCAGGCAAACCCCAGGGCCGCGTCCGCGCGGCTCCGGGCGGCGCAGCGCATCAGGGAGGCAACAGCATGACCACCATCGAGCAGCCGGCACCGGGAAGGACCCGGACCGCGAACGGCGGGACGGCGCCGTCCGGTCGGTCGGCCGCGAGCACCGCCTCCTCCCGGCGGGCGTACGAGCGCCGGCAGCGGCGCACCTCCAAGATCGACGCCTCCCGGTTGGTCGGGGCCGGCAAGCCGGTGCGCTCCGCGCTGAACCGCGCGCCGTTCGTCGTGGTGCTGATCGCGCTGCTCGCCGGCGGCATCGCCGGGGTGCTGTTCCTGACCACCGTGACCGACGAGGCCGGCATGCGGACCTCCGCCGCCCGCAGCGCCACCACCGACCTGCGGCTGCAGATCGAAGCCCTGCAGAGGGATGTCGCGCTGCTCGACGCGACGCCGAGGATCGCCGACGAAGCCGCCAAGCTCGGCATGGTGCCGGCCGGTGACTCGGCGATGCTGATGATCAACGGCTCCGGCGCCGGGTCGCTGATCGGCGACCCCTCCGCCGTCCCGGGTCCGCCGCCGCCCGCCCCGTCGGCGGCCCCGTCGGCGGCCACCCCGGCGCCTGCGGCCGCACCTTCGGCAGCACCGTCTGCCGCCGCACCTTCCGCGGCCCCGTCCGCCGCCGCGCCCGCACCGGCCGCCGCCGCCATCCAGGGAGGTCAGCGGTGAGGACCTCCGGTTACGGCAACGACCCGCGCAGCGACGTCCGCGGATCCGCACCGCGCGGCGCCGCCCCGAGCAGCACCACCGGCCGGACGACGACCGGCCGCCCCACCCCCGGCCGCGGCGCCACGAGCCGCACCACCACCGGCCGCACGACCACCAGCACGGGGGGGCGGACGGCGCACCCACGGTCCGCGCCCGGCCCGGCGTCACCGCAGTCGGCCCGTCCGCCCCGCGCCCCCCGCCCCGCCGCCCCCGCCGACTCCCAGCGCACCGCACCCAGGGCGCCGCGCACGCAGACATCGGTGCGCGGCCGCAGGGTCGGCCGCCCCCGCACCGCGGTCGCGAACCCGCGCCGCCGCAGCCGGCTGGCGCTGGTGGTGCTGCTGGCGATGCTCACCCTCGCCGGCGGCAAGCTCGTCGCGATCCAGGCCATCGACACCGCCGGGTACGCCGCCAAGAGCGAGGCCCAGCGGACCCGCACCATCAGCCTGCTCGCGCAGCGCGGTTCCATCACCGACCGGAACGGCACCGCGCTGGCGTTCACCGTCGAGGGACGGGCCGTCGCGGCCCGACCTGCCCTGTTCACCAATGACCAGCAACGCCGTCAGGTCGCCCAGATCCTGGCCACCGACGTCGGCGGGGTCACCGTCGACGACGTGATGGCGAAGCTGACCTCCGGCAAGACCTACGTCTACCTGGTCAGGAACCTGATGCCGGCGCAGGCCGATGCGGTGATGGAGAAGATCGGCGGGCTGTTCGACGCCGACCATCGGGACGCGGTCGTCACCGAACGGCAGGACCTGCGGCAGTACCCGGACGGGTCCGCGTCGGCAGCACTCGTCGGCGGCACCGATTACGACGGCAACGGGCTGTCCGGCATCGAGGCGAAGTTCGACTCGAAGCTGTCCGGCAAGGACGGCGAGCGGGTCGTGGACGTCGACGCGCGGCACCTCATCATCCCGGGCAGCCAGCGCGACGAGAAGCCCGCCGTCGACGGCATGGACATCGCTCTCACGATCGACTCCGACCTGCAGTACACGACGCTGAACATGCTGACCAAGGCGGTCGAGAACTCCTGGGCGAAGTCCGGTTGTGTCGTCGTCATGCAGGTGTCCGACGCCCAGATCCCGGCGATGGCCTGCTACGAGCCGGGCAAGACCGCCAAGCAGACCGGCAACCGGGCCGTCACCGACTCCATCGAACCGGGATCGGTCAACAAGGTTGTGACGTTCGCCGCCGCCCTGGAGAAGGGCCTGATCACCCCGACGAAGGTTTTCGACGTCGACGGCGAGATCTCGTTCGGCGACATCGTCGTGCACGACGCCTGGGACCACGGCCCGATCAAGATGACGGCGACCGGGATCCTGGCCAAGTCGTCCAACGTCGGCACCCTGATGATCGCCAAGCAGGTCGGCGAGGACGCATTCGTCGACATGGCCAAGAAGATGGGCCAGGGCGTCAAGACCGGCATCCAGCTGCCCGCGGAGACCTCGGGCCGGTTCCCGGCACCGTCGAGCTGGTCGGTCAGCACGTTCGGCAACCTGCCGATCGGGCAGGGCGTGTCCATCTCCCTGCTGCAGCTGGCGGGCATGTACCAGGCGATCGCCAACAACGGCGTCCGGGTGCAGCCGACCATCGTCGAGAGCACCACGGTGAACGGCCAGACCACGGCGACCCCGCCGGGCGCAACCACGCAGGTGATGAGCGCCAAGACGTCCCGCACGCTGCTGGACATGCTGCGCGGCACCATCCAGGACGGTGACGTCAACCACCGCGGCACCGCCTACCGGGCCGCCATCAACGGCTACCAGGTGGCCGGCAAGACCGGCACCGCACAGAAGGTGGACGAACAGACCCAGGAGTACTCGCAGTCCGCCATCACCTCGACATTCGCCGGCGTCGTACCCGCCGACAACCCGAAGTACGTGGTGGCGATCATGCTCGACGATCCCAAGGGCGATTCGCCCGCCGGCACCACCAGCTGTGCCCCGCTGTTCCACGACATCGCCGCGTACGCGATGCGGGCAGCGGACGTGCCGCCGTCGCCCACCCCGGCGCCGGTGTACGACCTCTACGTCGGCTGAGCGGGTAACCTTGCCGCCCGTGTCCTCCACGTCCCGCTCGCTCCGCCCGCACCAGCCGCTCGGGGCGAGCGTCGCGGAGATCGTGGCGCACACCGGTGCGCAGGTGCACCGGCCGGAGCCGGCCGGCGACCCTCAGGGCGCCGTGGACGCGGATGCCGATCGGGCGACGGGCGACCCGCGGCTGACCGGGATCACCCTGCGCGCGCAGGACGTCCGGCCGGGTGACCTGTTCGCCGCCCTGCCGGGCAGCCGGACCCACGGGGCCGGCTTCGCCGCGGACGCGATCACGGCGGGCGCGGTGGCCGTGCTGACCGACGAGCCCGGGCTGGAGCTGATCCGCGGCGCCGGCCCGCTCGTCGTGCCGGTGCTGGTCACCCCGTCACCGCGGGCGCTGCTCGGCTCCGTCGCGGCCGTTCTGTACGGCGACCCCAGCGGCACCCTGCAGGTCGTCGGGATCACCGGGACCGCGGGCAAGACCACCACCTGCTACCTGCTGGAGGCCGCGCTCGCCGCGGACGGTTCGCGGCCGGGGTTGATCGGCACCGTGCAGACGCGGATCGCCGGCGAGGTCGCGCCCAGCGCGCTGACCACCCCGGAGGCGCCCGACCTGCAGGCCCTGTTCGCGGTGATGCTCGAGCGCGGGGTCGGTGTGGTGGCGATGGAGGTGTCGTCACATGCGCTCGCCCTGGGTCGGGTCAGCGGCACCCGGTTCGCGGTCGGCGCGTTCACCAACCTCAGCCAGGACCACCTGGACTTCCACCGCGACATGGAGGACTACTTCGCGGCCAAGAGCAAACTGTTCGACGGGCGCTCCGCCCGGCACGTGGTGGACGTCGACACCTCCTGGGGCGCCCGGCTGGCCGCCGAGCATCCCGACGCGCTGACCGTCAGCGTCACCGGGAAGGACGCCGACTGGACCGTGCGGGACGTCCGGGTGTCGGCCACCGGCATCCAGCACATCACCCTGGCCGGACCAGGCCCCGAACGCGGACCCGGCCGCACGGTCACGGTCGACCTCGCCATCCCCGGCGCCTTCAACGTGGCCAACGCCGCCGTCGCCATCGCCTGTGTCGACGCGCTCGGCCGGGACGTGCAGCAGGCCGCCGACGCGATCGCCGGGGTCGTGGTCCCCGGCCGCATGGAAAGGGTCGACGCCGGCCAGGACTTCCTCGCCGTCGTGGACTACGCGCACAAACCCGCGGCGCTGGCCGCCGTCCTCGACGCGATCAGCGAGGACCTGACCGGCCGGCTGATCGTCGTCGTCGGCGCCGGGGGCGACCGGGACACCGGCAAGCGACCGGTGATGGGCGCCGAGGCCGCGTCCCGGGCAGACCTGCTGATCGTCACCGACGACAACCCGCGGTCCGAGGACCCGGCGTCGATCCGCGAGCAGGTGCTGGCCGGTGCGCGCACCGCGGCCGGCAAGGCGCAGATCGAGGAGATCGGTGACCGGCGGGCGGCCATCAGGGCGGCCGTCGCCGCCGCCGGCAGCGGTGACGCCGTCGTCATCGCCGGCAAGGGCCACGAACTCGGGCAGGACGTCGGCGGCGTCGTGCACCCGTTCTCCGACCGCGATGAACTCGCCGCCGCGCTCGCCGAGCGTGGACCCGGAGGTGGCACGGACCCGTCGCCCGGGACCGCTACCGTGCTGGACGTGACGCAGCCCGCCGCAGACCGGACCCGCCGATGATCCCGATGACGGTGGCGCAGGTCGCATCCGCGGTCGGCGCCGAGGCGCCGGCGGGTGCCGACCAGATCCAGGTCACCTCCGTGGAGTTCGACACCCGGCGGATCAGGCCCGGCGCACTGTTCGTCGCGCTGCGCGGTGAGCGGGTGGACGGCCACGACTTCGCCGCGGCCGCAGCGCAGGCCGGCGCGGTCGCCGTGCTCGGCACCTCCCCGGTCGACGCCGACCTGCCCACCCTGCTCGTCGGTGGCCGGAGCACCTCGCTGGCACCCGGCGACCCCAATGCCGAGGTGCTGGAGGCGCTCGCCGCGCTGGCCCACGCCTCGGTCACCGCCCTGGTCCGTGACCACGGGCTGGAGGTCATCGGCGTCACCGGTTCGTCGGGGAAGACGTCCACCAAGGACCTCATCGCCGCCGTGCTCCGTGCGTTCGTCGACGACCCGGCGCAGGTGGTGGCCCCGCCGGAGTCGTTCAACAACGAACTCGGCCACCCCTACACGGTGCTGCGGGCCGACCCGACGACCCGGTTCCTGGTCCTGGAGCTCTCCGCCCGCGGCCCCGGCCACGTGGCGCTGCTCGCCCGGATCGCCCCGCCGCGGATCGGCGGCGTGCTGAACGTCGGCTCCGCACACCTCGGTGTGTTCGGCTCCGTCGACGCGATCGCGGAGGCGAAGTCCGAACTCCCGCAGGCCCTTCCGCCGGCATCCGAGGGTGGGGTCGCGATCCTCAACGCCGACGACCACCGGGTCGCCGCGATGGCCGCGAAGACGGCCGCCGAGGTCGTGCTGGTGGGCCGCGGTCCCGACGCGCTGATCCGCGCCGAGAACGTCCGGCAGGACGACACCGACCACGCGCAGTTCACCCTGGTGACCCCGGAGGGCAGCGCCGAGGTGCGGCTGGCCGTCGTCGGCGCCCACCAGGTGGGCAACGCGCTGACCGCGGCCGCCGCCGGCCGGGCGGTCGGGGTGCCGGTGCAGACCATCGCCGACGCCCTGAGCAGCGCCGGCGCGTCGTCGAAGTGGCGGATGGACGTGACCGAGCTGCCCGGCGGCATCACCCTGATCAACGACGCCTACAACGCCAACCCGCACTCGATGAGGGCCGCACTGCAATCGCTGTCGACGATCGGCCGCGGCCGGCGCTCGTGGGCGGTGCTCGGTGAGATGGGTGAGCTGGGCGACAACACCAACGCCGCGCACGACGAGATCGGCCGGCTTGTGGTGCGGCTCGGGATCGAGCGGCTCATCGTCGTACAGGGTCCCGGCGGCGCCACCGGTGCCGCGGTCGGCGGCCGGACCGGTGCCCGCGCGCTGCACCTGGGCGCGCACCTGGAGGGCTCTTGGGGTGGGGAGTCCGAGCTGGTGCCCGACGTCGACGACGCGGTCACCATCCTCGAGCAGGAGCTCGAACCCGGTGACGTCGTGCTGGTCAAGGCGTCCAGGGCCGCCGGGCTGGAGCGCGTCGCGCTGCGGTTGATCCAGGACCTGGGCACCGCCGGTGCACACCAGGACCCGGCCGGTGCGTCGGATGCGGCCGGATCGCCGGCCGGCCGGGACAGCCTGTGAAGACCATTCTCGTCGCGGCGCTCGTCGCCCTGGCGGTGTCCATCCTGTTCACCCCCTACCTGATCCGGGTGTTCTCCAAGCAGGGCTTCGGCCAGGAGATCCGCGAGGACGGCCCGCAGCACCACAAGAAGAAGCGCGGCACCCCGACCATGGGCGGCGCGGCGATCATCGTCGCGATGTGGGTCGGCTACCTGGTGGCCATCGGCATCGAGTGGGCCACCGGCGGCGGCGGCCCCACCGCGTCCGCACTGCTGCTGCTGTACCTGACCACCGGTATGGGGCTGGTCGGCTTCCTCGACGACTTCATCAAGATCCGCAAGCAGCGCAACCTCGGCCTGAACAAGAAGATGAAGTTCCTGGGGCAGACGTTCGTCGCCCTGTCGTTCGGCATCGGAGCGCTGTTCTTCCGCAACGACCAGGGCCTGACGCCGGCCTCCACGTCGCTGTCGTACACCCGGGACCTGGGCTTCTTCACCATCGGCGCGGTCGGCTTCGTCATCCTCGCCTGGCTGCTCGTCGCGGGCTGGTCGAACGCCGTCAACTTCACCGACGGGCTGGACGGGCTGGCCGCCGGATCGTCGGTGATGGTGCTCGGCACCTACGTCACGATCGGCTTCTTCCAGTTCCGCAACGCCTGCTGGAACACCCTGAGCAGCGCCGCCCAGGCAGGCTGCTACGACGTGCGCGACCCGCTGGACCTCGCCGTGGTGGCGGCGGCCGCGCTCGGCGGGTGCATCGGGTTCCTCTGGTGGAACGCGCACCCGGCCCGGATCATGATGGGCGACACCGGTTCGTTGGCCCTCGGCGGCCTCATCGCCGGGCTGTCCATCCTCACCAAGACCGAGCTGCTGCTCGTCGTCATCGCCGGGCTGTTCGTGGTGGAGATGCTGTCGGTCGTCATCCAGATCGCGGTGTTCCGCACCCGGCACGTGCGGGTGTTCAAGATGGCGCCGTTCCACCACCACTTCGAGCTCTCCGGGTGGGCGGAAACCACGGTGATGGTGCGGTTCTGGCTGCTCGCCGCGATGTCAGCGGCACTCGGGCTCGGCCTGTTCTACGCCGATTGGCTGTCCCTCACCGGTGGCTGACCAGGTGGCCGCGGCACCGGGGACCCTGCCCGGCCCGGGTGACCTGGTGGTGGCGGCCGGCGCCGGCGTCACCGGCATCCCGGTGATCAGATTCCTCGCCGGGACCGGGGCGTCGGTCGTGGTGACCTCGAACCGCCCGGCGCCGGACGAGCTGGCGGCAATCACGGGTGACGTCACCTTCGCCGGGGACCTGCAGGCACCGCCGGCCGGCACCCGGATGGTCGTCACCTCGGCCGGCATCCCGCCGACCAACCCGCTGCTGGCCACCGCCGTCGCCGCCGGGATCGAGGTGATCGGGGAGGTCGAGCTCGCCTGGCGGCTGGACCGGTCGTCGGGAAACCCGCGGGACTGGCTGGTGGTGACCGGCACCAACGGCAAGACGACGACCACCGGGATGCTGGAGTCGGTGCTGCGGGCCGGCGGCCGGCACGTCACCGCGTGCGGCAACATCGGCTGGCCGGTGTTGGAGGCGGTGCTCGCGGGGACCGGCACCGACGCGGACGAGCGCCCGCAGGACGTCATCGCGGTGGAGCTGTCCAGCTTCCAGCTGCACTGGGCGCCCGGCATCCGGCCGGCGGCCGGGGTGGTGCTCAACCTGTCCGAGGACCACCTGGACTGGCACGGTTCGATGGCCGCGTACGGGGCGGCGAAGGCCCGCGCGCTCACCGGCCGGATCGCGCTGGCGGTGATCGATGATCCGGGCGCCGCGGGGCTGCTGGCGAAGTCACCGGCCGGCCGGGTGGTGCCGATCCTGGGCGGACGGCCGTTCCCCGGCTCGCTCGGGGTGCGGCAGAAGATGCTGGTGGACAACGCGTTCGGTGCCGACGTGATCATGCCGGCGGCGGACGTGCGGCCGGCGGGGGAGCACAACGTCACGAACGCGCTGGCCGCGGCCGGGCTCGCCCTGTCCGCCGGGGTCACGGGCGCGGCGGTGGCCGACGGGCTGCGCGCATTCGCGCCGGGCGGGCACCGCAACGTGCTGGTCGCCGAGCACGGCGGCGTCGCGTACTACGACGATTCGAAGGCGACGAATCCGCACGCCGCGCTCGCCTCGCTGCAGGCGTACCCGCGGGTGGTGTGGGTCGCCGGCGGGCAGCTCAAAGGCGCCGCGGTGGACGATCTGGTGCGCCGGATCTCAGGCCGGTTGGCCGGGGTGGTGTTGCTCGGCGTGGATGCCCCGGTCATCGCGGCAGCACTTTCCCGACACGCGCCCGATGTCCCTGTTCAGCTGGTTCCCGGCAAGGACGATGACGTCATGCGCACAGTGGTCCGCGCGGCCGCGCGGATGGCCGCCCCCGGTGATGTCGTCCTGCTGGCCCCGGCCGCCGCGTCGTTGGACATGTACCGGTCGTACGCCGCCCGCGGGGACGCCTTCGCGCAGGCCGCACGGGACCTCGCCGGGGCACGCCCGTGAGCGTGACGTCACCGCGGTCCTCGGCCGGCACGTCCAAGGTCACCCCGGCCGGTGCCACCCCCGCCGGGCGGTCCACCCGCACCGCCGGCACCACGAAGCGGCCGCCGGGCCGGATCGGGAAGCTGTGGCGCACCGGGCGGAAGCTGACGGCCGACTGGCTCGACCGGCCGATGACGTCATTGCACCTCGTGCTGGCCATCTTCGCGCTGATGCTCGGGTTCGGGCTGCTGATGGTGCTGTCCTCGTCGTCGGTGGCGGCGTTCCGCAGCGGCGGGTCGTCGTTCTCGGTGTTCGCGAACCAGGCCACCTACGCGGCGCTGGGGTTGCTGTGCTTCTGGGCGACGCAGTTCGTCCCGATCCGGGTGCTGCGATCGACATCGACCGCAGCGGTGATCATCTCGCTCGGTCTGCTGGTGCTGGTGCTGGTGATGGGCGCGAAGGTCAACGGCGCCCGCAGCTGGATCCGGTTGGCCGGCTTCCAGTTCCAGCCCAGCGAGATCGCCAAGCTCGCGCTGCTGCTGTGGATGGCGCACGTGCTCGCGGCGCGGCGCTCCACCCTCGGCTCGCCCAAGGCGCTGCTGATCCCGGTGCTGCCGGTGTTCGTGCTGATGGCCGGGTTGATCATGTTCCAGCCCGACCTGGGCACGACGGTCGCGCTGACCATCGTGTTCATGGCCGTGCTGTACTTCGCCGGTGCGCCCTGGTGGACGTTCGCCGGGCTGGCCGCGATCGGCACCGCGGGCTTTTTCTACCTGGCGATCTCTGCCGACTACCGGCTCGCCCGGCTGCTGTCGTTCATCGACCCGGAGGCTCACCCGGACACGTCGTACCAGTTGCTGCAGAGCCTCTACGGGATGGGCAACGGCGGCTGGTTCGGTGTCGGGCTCGGCCAGTCCCGGGCGAAGTGGAGTTACCTGCCGAACGCCGACTCCGACTTCATCTTCGCGATCATCGGCGAAGAACTGGGCCTGATCGGTGCCGGAATCCTGCTGCTGCTGTTCGCGCTGCTCGCCTACACCGGCTTGCGCATCGCGCGGCGCAACGTCGACCCGTTCGTCAAGATCGTCGCGTCCGCCGCCACGGTGTGGCTGGTCGGCCAGGCGGCGATCAACATCGGCTACGTCGTCGGGTTGTTGCCGGTCACCGGTATCCCGCTGCCGATGATCTCCGCCGGCGGCACCTCGTTGCTGATCACCATGGTGGTGTTCGGCCTGCTGGCGAACTTCGCCCGGCGGGAACCGCAGGCCGCCGCCGCGCTGCAGGCCGGCGGCGGCAGCAGGCTGGCCCGCTTCCTGGGCATGCAGAACGCCGACGGCTCCTTCAAGACCCCGACGATGCGCCGCCGCCGGCGCGGCACCGCACCGCTCACCGGCGACGCCGCGACCGCCGGGTCCCGACCGGCCAAGGCCGCGAAGTCGCGGTCGACGGCACCGAAGCCGGCAGCCAGGGCGGGCTCCGGCACAGCGCGTTCCGCCGCGTCGGCCCCGCAGCGCACCGGCTCCGCCCGGCGCCCGACCCGCCCGATCTCCGGTTCGACCCGGTGGCTGCCAGGGTCCGAGCCCAGGGCGGGCCGGCAGCGTCCCGGTGACCCACCGCGTCCCGCCGACCGTGGACGCTCCGCCGGATCGCAGGATCCCGCCGACCGCCGGAGGTCCACGGACCCGCAGCGCTCCGCCCCGCCCTACCGCGCGGCCGACCGGCAGGCGCCCACCGCCCGCGGTCGGGGGGCGGCCGCCGAATCCCGTCGCACGGGTGATCCGGCAGGCAGGACCGACGCGGCGCGCAGCGCCCCCCGGGCCCGGAGCACCGGCAAGGGCAACCCGGCCGACCGGCGGGCCGGCTCGTCACCCCGGCCCTCCTCCACCCAGCGCGACGGCGCACCGCGCACCCGCGCACCCCGGCCGGACGCGCCTCGCAGCGGTGCTGATCGGGGCGACCGCGCGGGTCGCAGCAGTCGGTGGGACGGCGCGTGACGAGTGTCCTGCTCGCCGGCGGCGGCACCGCCGGGCACATCGAACCGGCACTGGCGGTGGCTGATGCCCTGCGGGCCGTCGACCCGTCGATCCACGTTGCCGCGCTGGGCACCCAACGCGGCCTCGAGACGACGCTCGTCCCGGCACGCGGCTACGACCTGGAGTTGATCCCGGCGGTTCCGTTGCCGCGCAAGCCCTCCAAGGACCTGCTGACCCTGCCGGGCCGCATGCTGTCCGCGATCACCGCCACCCGGGCGATCATGGCCGACCGGGCGGTCGACGTGGTGGTCGGCTTCGGTGGCTACGTGGCGCTACCCGCCTACCTCGCCGCTCGCGGGCGGGTGCCGATCGTGGTGCACGAGGCGAACGCCCGGGCCGGTCTGGCCAACAAGATCGGTGCCCGGTTCGCCGTCTCGGTGGCCGCGGCCGTCGACGGCACGGGGCTGAAGAAGGCCAGGGTCGTCGGTAACCCGGTTCGGCGCAGCCTGTCCGAGCTGGATCGGCCTGCGCTGCGACGTGCGGCCCGGGAGTTCTTCGGGCTGGATCCGGAGGCGCCGACGTTGCTGGTCTTCGGTGGGTCGCAGGGTGCGCAGCGGATCAACGACGCGGTGTCCGCGGCCGCGCCCGACTTCGCGCAGATCGGGGTCGGGGTGCTGCACGCCTACGGCAGCCGCAACACCGTCGACGTCCCGCCGACGCCTGCGGGTGCACCGCCCTATGTCGCGGTGCCGTACCTGGACCGAATGGATTTGGCCTACGCCGCTGCGGATCTCGTGCTGGCCCGGTCCGGCGCGATGACGGTCGCCGAGATCGCCGCGGTCGGCCTGCCCGCCGTCTACGTCCCGCTCCCGCACGGCAACGGTGAGCAGCGGCTCAACGCCTCCGCCCAGGTGGCCAGCGGCGCCGCCGTCATCGTCGACGACGCCGACCTGGACCGCGACATGATCGGCTCGATGGTGATCCCGCTGGTGGTCGAGGGCATCGTCCGGGACGGCATGACGGCCGCCGCCGCCGCCACCGCCAGCCAGCGGGCCGACGAGGTGGTGGCCCGGATGGTGCTCGACGCCGCCGGGCGCCGCGGCTGATGGCCGGGCGATCATGACCGGGGCGACCGTTCCGCTGACCGCGGAAGGCATTTCGCTGCAGCGCGCGCACCTGGTCGGTGTCGGAGGCGCGGGGATGAGCGGCATCGCCAGGATTCTCGCCGACCGCGGATTCGCGGTGTCCGGGTCGGACGCACGGGACTCACCGGTGCTGGCCGGGCTGGCGGCGCGCGGGGTGCGCACCGCCGTCGGTCACCGGGAGGCGAATCTGCGGCTGCTGCCCGGTGGTCCCACCGCCGTGGTGGTGTCCACCGCCGTGCGCCCGGACAACCCGGAGGTGGTCGCCGCCCGCGCGGCCGGAATCCCGGTGGTCCGACGCGCGGATGCGTTGGCGGCGTTGATGTCCGGGTACCGCGGCGTGTGCATCGCCGGAACTCACGGCAAGACGTCCACCACCTCCATGCTCACCGTCGCTCTGCAATCCGCCGGCGCCGACCCGTCCTTCGCGATCGGCGGCGAGCTCACCGGCTCCGGCCTCGGCGCGCACCACGGCGGCGGGGACATCTTCGTGGCCGAGGCCGACGAGTCCGACGGATCGTTCCTGTCGTTCAGCCCGCACGGCGCGGTGATCACCAACCTCGAACCCGATCACCTCGATCATCACGGCACCGCGGAGGCCTACACCGCGGTGTTCGACCAGTTCGTCGACCGCATCGAACCCGGCGGCTTCCTGGTGGCCTGTGCCGACGACCCGGGCACCGCCGCGCTGCTGGACCGGACCCGGCTGCGCCGGCTCATCCCGTACGGCCGCTCGGAGTCCGCCGCCGTGCGGATCGTCGGTGAGGCCGCCGCCGGTGAAAGCGTGGTGCGCATGGCCGACGGGCGCGAGTTCGAACTGCGGCCGTCCGTTCCCGGTGACCACATGCTGCTCAACGCCGTCGGTGCGCTCGCCGCCGGTGTGGAGCTGGGCATCGACCCGCAGGCGCTCGCCGACGGCCTGGCCGGATACACGGGTGTGCGCCGGCGGTTCGAACGCAAGGGCTCCGCGGGCGGCGTCACGGTGTACGACGACTACGCCCACCATCCCACCGAGGTCGCCGCCCAGATCGCTGCCGCCCGTTCGGTTCTCGGTGACCTCAGCGGCGCGGGCGGTGGTCGACTGGTGGTGGTGTTCCAGCCGCATCTGTACTCCAGGACGGCGACGTTCTCCGATGCCTTCGGCCGTGCGTTGGCCGGTGCCGACCTGGTCATCGTCCTCGACGTCTACGGCGCCCGGGAGGACCCGCAGCCCGGGGTCACCGGCGAGCTGATCGCGTCCGCGATCCCGGACGGCGTCGCGGTGCTGTACCACGCCGACCGCCCGACGGCCGCGCAGTTCGTGACGCAGGCGCTGCGGTCCGGTGACGTGGTGATCACCATGGGCGCGGGTGACGTCACGGCGATCGGCCCGCAGCTGCTGACGCTGTTGGAGGCGCGCGATGGGTGAACCGGAACGCGTTGCGGTGAAGGGGGAGTCGACATGAGCACGGCGACACGCACACCGGCCGGTCAGGACTCGGGTCCGGTAGCCCGGCGGAGCCGCCCGGCGGCGCGCACACCACGCCGCTGGCCGTGGATCGTGGCGCTGTCGGTGGTGGTCGCGCTGATCTGCGGCGCGGTGTACGCGGTGTTCTTCAGCGCCCTGCTCGGCCTGCAGGTGGTTCGGGTGCTCGGTGTGCCCGACGATCTCGCGGCCAGGATCCGCACCGTCGCGCCCGCGCCGGACGGAACCCCCTTGGCCCGCATCGATCTCGACGCCGTGGCGGCCAGTGTCGATGGCATCCCACAGATCTCGGAGGTGGAGGTGTCCCGCGACTGGCCGCACGGGCTGACGATCGCGGTGACACCTCGAGTGCCCGTCGCGGTGACGTCGGCGAACGGCCAGTTGTGGTTGCTCGACGCCACCGGCAACCCCTATCTTTCGGTGCCGTCCGCCCCGGCCGGTGTGGTCACCGTGCAACTCGTCGCACCCGGCGCCGGTGATCCCTCGACGATGGCCGCGCTCACCGTCGCCGCCGCGCTGACCCCGCAGTTCAAGGGCACGGTCAGCGCCATCTCGGCCCGTACCCCGTTCGACGTCGAGCTGACCCTGAAGGACGGCCGGAAGGTGCTGTGGGGCGAGGCGACCCAGTCGGCGCAGAAGATGCAGGTGCTGCCCGCCCTGCTCGGCGCCCAGGCGGGCACGGTCTACGACGTCACCGATCCGACGCTGGTCACCGTCCGCTGACGGTTCGGATCGGCCGGCGCTGACCGGCTCGTCCCGGCGCGACCCGCTTCGGGCCGGTGCCGCACCGGTGAGTTCGCCGCGGCCGTCCGGTCCACTCCTTGCGAGCACGTTCACACCGCACCGGAGGGACATCATCATGCTGGGCAGCGCACCGGCCTTCAGCGGGTACTCGGTCGACGACATCCCGGCCGCGAAGCGGTTCTACGGCGAGATCCTCGGAGTCGCCGTCACCGAGGAGAACGGGATGCTGACCCTGCACACGCCGGGGGACCGCAGCACCCTGCTGTACCCGAAGCCCGATCACCTGCCGGCGACGTTCACCGTGCTGAACTTCCAGGTCGACGACGTCGAGGCGGTGGTGGACGAGTTGACCCGCCGCGGGGTGCAGTTCGAACGCTACGACTGGGTGGACGCCAAGGGCATCAACCGGCGGGGCGGCCCACTGATCGCCTGGTTCAAGGATCCGGCCGGCAACATCCTGTCCGTCATCGAGCGCTGATCCCCGGGCGGGGGGTGCGGCGCGCGGGCGGTTACCGTCGCAGGGTGCCTCGCCGCCCGCCGAAATCCCTGCGCGCCACCGCGGCCCACGATCTGCAGGCCCGCTACGGCATCACGCCGCAGGGCGACGATGAACCAAGCACACCGCTCGGTGGCCGGCAGACCCAGCACACCCCGGACGGCGACTACCTCGTCCGGTCGGTGCCCGGGTCCGCGGCGCGCAAGCCGTACCGCTGCCCGGGTTGTCAACAGGTGATCGCCGCGGGCGCCGCGCACGTGGTGGCATGGCCGGCGGAGGACCCTTCGTGGCTGCAGTCGTCCGCGGACAGCCGCCGGCACTGGCACGGGTCGTGCTGGCGCCGCTGGTCAACCCGCGGCGGACCCCCTCGCCGCTGACGCCCATTTGTAGCGGCACGGCACAGGCGGCGCGGCTCAGGCGGCGTGGCTCAGGCGGCGTGGCTCAGGCGGCGAGGAACAGGGCCAGCACCGCGGTGTCGGCGTCGTCGGACGGGTTGATGCCGGCCCGGCTGACCATGCTGGTGACATTGCCGTCACGGTCGGCCTCGACCCAGGCGGCGCGGTGATCCAGGCCCAGATGCGGCAGTCCCGGCAGCAGCACGCAGCCGGCCGCGACCTCGTCGAACTCGGGCAGGCTCGGCCGGATCTCCGTCGGCGGGTGCAGGACGATCAGCCCCGGCGGCTGATGGCCGGCGAACTGACCCGGCAGGACGGCGTTGTCGCCCACCACAGGACCCTCGGCCATGACGACCCCGACGGTGCCCGGCGAAGGGTCGTCCGGCAGTTCCTCCCGTACCCGGAACACCGTGCTCGTCGGCAACATCCCGGGGACGCTGGCGACGCGCACCGCCAGCAACAGGAAGCGGGCCCATTCCACCGTGCTCGCCGGCCACCGGCCGGACACCAGGAATCCGCTCAACAATCCATCGGCATGAAACGGGGACACTTCGACGGAATGGTCGTCGGACGGTCTCATGGCAACCTCCAGCGCGCGGGGATGGGCCATGCTGAATCACACCGGTGTTAGCACACAAGACCCCCGGAGTGCTAAGCGTTTTCCCAGGTGACGGCCGTGTCACGGAGGTGTTACAAGATCGTCCGGATCGACCCGATCGAGGTGAAGTCACCTGCCTGGCGGAGGTGACAATGCCGAATTGCCGGTGGTGCACGTCACAAGATCACCCGGGGGAGATCGGCCCGCACGCCGCGGAAATACTGGGCCGATGACAACGCCGCTGTCCTTCGCCGACACACCGACCTTGATCGGCGAGAAGGTCGTGCTGCGGCCGGTCGGCCCAGCGGACGTCGACAACATGGTGGCCGATCTCGCCGACCCCGAGCTGATCCGGCTGACCGGCACCCACACCGTCTTCACCCGCGAACAGATCGAGGAGTTCTGCTCGACCAGGGCCGACAAGGACGACCGGTTCGACCTGGCGGTGCTGGACCGCTCGACCGGCGCCTATCTCGGCGGGCTGGCCATCACCCAACTCGACCCGGACAACCGCTCGTGCGGGTTCCGGATCGCGTTGCGCACGCAGGCGACCGGCCGCGGGTACGGCACCGATGCCACCAGGCTGATCGTCGACCACGTCTTCAGCCTCGGTGTGCACCGCGTGGAGCTGGAGGTTTACGCCTTCAACCCGCGGGCGCGCCATGTGTACGAGAAGGTCGGCTTCGTTCACGAGGGGACGCTGCGTCAGGCATTGCTGTGGGACGGGGAGTGGGTGGACGCCGCAATCATGGCCGTCCTGTCCACCGACCCGAGGTGAGCCGCCGTCACGATGTGCATGCTGCACGAACATCATCGAGAAGCGACGTGGCTTCCCGCAGCGCGTGCGACAGCTCGTCGGCCGTCGATCCGACCGCAGCCAGCATGCCGTGGGCGCGAGCCGTGAAGTCGACCGGCGCGGACGGCAGCCGACCGGCCGCTGCCACCGCACCCTTCTCGTTGATCAGCCACCGGTCGTCCCGCCCGTGCAAAGCGTGCGCGCACAGCACCACGACGCGGAACAGGCAGCCCGCAACGTAACCGGTGTCCCGCCGGCTCACCGCCTTGCCCGCGACGGCGACGAGAAAGCCTGCCTCCCATAAACATCCCTCGACCAGCGCCCGTCCCAGCGCGGCCGGATAGCGGCGCGCCGCTTGTTGCAGCTGCGCCAGATCGCCGCCGGCATCAGCGAGGAGCACGCACAGCGCCAGCTCTCCCGGATAGGAGAAGTCGGCCACGCCGAACGGATGCCCCACCTGCTGGTGAAATTCGAACCGGCCGGCCGACGCGGATTCCCAGCACCGGCGCACCCGGTCGACGTCGCGGTAGAGGAAGTCCACCGCCACGCCGTCCACCGTCAGCCACCCGCCGCCGTCCACCCATGGGCCCCACCCGCCGGGCACGGTCAGCTCGGCGGTCGGGCCGGCGATGCCCCGGGCGACCGCAGTGAGCGCCGGCACATCCAGCGGGGCCCGGTAGTACAGGCCGAGGTCCACGTCCGACGCCGGCGTGTGATCCCCGCGGGCCCGGCTGCCGCCGAGCGCGACGCCGACGATGCCGCCGACCCCGGTGATGGCCGTGACGATCTCGCGGAGCCTGGCGTCGCCGAACGGAACCGTCATGCGGCGATGATCGGCGCGGCCCTCCGATCGGTCCACCGACTTTCCGCCAGGCCGCGAGGCGGGCCGGCGGAAATGCCCGCGTACCTTGGCGCCATGCCGATGATCACCATTGCCGACACGTCTGCCGCTGACCGGGCCGGCCGCCGGCCCGCCTATCTCGCGCGGCCGGTCCCGGTGTCGGACCGACCCGCGCCGTGGCCGGGCGTGGTCGTCATCCACGACGCGTTCGGCATGACGGACGACATCAAGGAGCAGGCGGACTGGCTGGCCGCCGCCGGGTACCTCGCCCTGGTCCCGGACCTGTACAACGGGCAGTCGATGGTCCGCTGCATCAAGAGCACCTTCAGCCAGCTGATGGCACAGCAGGGACCGGTGTTCACCCAGATCGACGCCGCCCGAACGCATCTGGAGGCCCTGCCGGACTGCACCGGCAGAGTCGGGGTGATCGGTTACTGCATGGGCGGCGCCTTCGCGCTGTTGATTGCCGCCCGCCCCGGTTACAGCGCCGCGAGCGTCAACTACGGCCCGCTGCCGAAGAATCTCGATGAGATCCTCGCGGGGTCCTGCCCGATGGTCGCCAGCTACGGCGCCAAGGACACCGGCCTGAAAGGCGCGGCCCGCAAGCTCGAACTCGGACTTGCCAGGGCGGGCGTGCCGTCCGACGTCAAGGAGTACCCGAACGCCCGGCACAGCTTCATCAACCGGTTGGCGGTGGCGTCACCGCTGAGCGTGCTGATGAAGGTCGCGGGCGTCGGGTACGACCACGACTCGGCAGCAGATGCCAAACAGCGCATCCTGGCCTTCTTCGACGAGCACCTCGTTCAGGCGACGCCGGCCGGAACGCGGTCCGCCGGGACCGTCTCCGGCTGACCGGCCCGCCGCTCACCGGACAGCGCCGCGGTCCGCAGGCCGGCGGTCACCGTCGACCACGGTGTCTCGGTGACGGTCACCTGCAGCGCATCCGTGATCCCCTGCAGAGCCGCCAGCAGCCGGGCACCGGCAGCCGGATCCCCGACGTGCGCGAACCGCACCCGCATCGCGTTCCGGCCGTCCACGGCGCCGAACGACACCGACGTGCTGACGTTCGCACCGAGCGCGGCCGCCCAGTCCCGCCAGGCCTGCACGGCTGCCGGACCGTCGGCCACCCACAACTCACCCGCCATCAGCGACGGCAGCGGGAGCAGGTCGATCGTCATGGCGGTGACGAATCCCAGCGAGCCACCACCGACCCGCAGGCGGTCGAACAGGTCCGGGTCGTCTGCGGCCTCCACCCACACCAGATCGCCGGTCACCGTCGCGACCTGCAGGGCCATCACGGATGAGGGGGCGAACCGGGGCAGCCGCCCCGGCGCGGGCCGCCCCGCACCGTCGAACTCCGATCCGGCGGCGGCGGCGAACAGCCCGTGCGGCTCGGCGGCGTCCAGCACCTGCGTCCAGCCGGCGGCCACCCCCACGGTTGCGGTGCGGGTCAACGGGTCGACCGACACGCCCGCGAGCAATCGCGTCACGATCAGCACCTCACCGTCGCCGGCGGCCCGGCCCGGGACCTGTACCGCCACGCGCCGTCCCGCCCGCGCGGCGATCCGCACGGCGGCGGCGACATCGGACCCGCGGGCGGCGATCACGATTGCCTCGGCGCGGCGGCGGGCGGCGGCCGAGAACCCGAAGCCGGCGGCGCCGAAACTCGGGTCGTCCGGGGTGACGACATCCCCGTCGATGCCGGCCCGCAGGGTAGCGGCCAGTGCGGCGGCGGTGATCGGGCTCGCAATGCTCATGGTGGGCTCCCCAGTCGGTCTCGCTGACCGGGTCATCAGACCGTCGGGCACTGAAGAACCGTTGAAGGTCCGCTGAAGGTCCGCTGAAGCGGGTGTTGCAAGGGCCGCCGTCAGGGACGGCGGGGGTCCGCGGGGCGCCCGCCGGCCGGTCAGCCCTTGGCGCTGAGCAACTCCGGAGCCGCCTCGCCCACGGCGTACACCAACCGCTCCACCTGCTCCTTCGCGTCACCGAACAGCATCGCGGCGTTGTCCTTGAAGAACAGCGGGTTCTGCACCCCGGCGTAACCGGTGGCCATCGACCGCTTGAACACGATGACGTGCTTGGCTTTCCACACTTCCAGCACGGGCATCCCGGCGATCGGCGAGCCGGGGTCCTCCTCGGCGGCCGGGTTGACCGTGTCGTTGGCGCCGATGACGAGCACGACGTCGGTGTCGGGCAGGTCGTCCTGGATCTCGTCCATCTCCAGCACGATGTCGTACGGCACCCTCGCCTCGGCGAGCAGCACGTTCATGTGACCCGGCAGCCGTCCCGCCACCGGGTGCACCGCAAACCGCACCTGCTTGCCCATCGCCCGCAGGCGCTCGGTGAGTTCGGCGACCTGGTTCTGTGCCTTGGCCACCGCCATCCCGTAGCCGGGTGCGATGACGACCGAGTGCGACTCGGCCAGCAGGTCCGCGAGTTGCTCCGTCGTCGTCTCGTGGTACTCGCCGAGTTCCTCCGTGCCGGCGGCAACCGATCCGCCCTCGGTCCCGAAGCCGCCCAGGATCACCGAGATGAACTGGCGGTTCATCGCCTTGCACATGATGTACGACAGGATCGCGCCGGACGATCCGACCAGTGCCCCGGTGATGATCAGCAGGTTGTTGCCCAGCATGAACCCGGCAGCGGCCGCCGCCCAGCCGGAGTACGAGTTCAGCATCGACACCACCACTGGCATGTCGCCGCCGCCGATGGCCGCGACCAGGTGCAGTCCGAGCAACAGGGCGATCACCGTCATCAGCGCCAGCGGCCAGATGCTCGGCGCCGCGACGAACCAGAACAGTAGGGCGGCGCTGACGATCAGCGCGGCGAGGTTCAGCAGGTTGCGGCCCGGCAGCATCAGCGGCGCCGACTTCATCTTGGCCGACAGTTTCAGGTAGGCGATGATCGAGCCGGTGAACGTCACGGCACCGATGAACACGCCGAGGAACACCTCGACGAGGTGCACGGTGTCCCGGCTCTCGCCCTCGGTGAGGTAGGAGTTGAAGCCGACCAACACCGCGGCGAGCCCGACGAAGCTGTGCAGGATGGCGATCATCTCCGGCATCTGCGTCATCTCGACCGTGCGCGCCACCCTGGTGCCGATCACGGCGCCGATCAGCAGCGCCGCGGTGATCAGCCCGGCCGTGACCGCCCGGTTCTGCTGCGACTCCACCAGCGAGAGCGCCACCGTCGCAATCAGTGCCAGCGCCATCCCGATCCGGCCGGCGACGTTGCCGGCCTTGGCGCTGCGCGGGTGCGACAGTCCCGCCAGCGACAGGATGAACAACACGCCGGCGATCAGATACGCCGCCTGAATCAGTGAGCGTCCGGTGTCCATCAGGCATCCTTCCGGAACATCGAGATCATCCGGCCCGAAACGCCGAACCCGCCGAAGATGTTGATCGACGCCACCGCCGCGGCGATGAAGGCCAGCACGACGACCAGCACATTCGTGCTGCCCAGTTGCAGCAGAGCGCCGACCAGGATGATCCCGGAAATGGCGTTGGTCTGAGCCATCAGCGGGGTGTGCAGCGAGGCGGTCACGTTGCTGATGACGTAGAAACCGACGAACACCGCCAGTACGAAGACGGTGAAGTACCCCAGGAAGCTCGGCGGCGAGAACGTCACGGCCGCACCGACTGCCACCGCAGCCAGCCCGAACCAGGCGTACCGGCGCTGCTGTTTGCGGCGGGCGCGCTCGGCCAGCTCCTCGGGAGTCTCGGCCGGCACCGCGGCGGCCGCGACCGGCGGCGGCGCGGCGGAGACCTGCACCGGCGGCGGCGGCCAGAGCACCTCACCGGCCCTGGTCACGGTGATCGACCGCTGGACGATGTCGTCCATGTCCAGCGTCAGCACGCCGTCCTTGGCGGGGGTGAGCAGCTTGAGCAGATTGACGATGTTGGTCCCGTACAGCTGGGAGGTGTGCGCCGGCATCCGGCTGGTGAAGTCGGTGTAGCCGATGATCGTCACCCCGTTGTCGGTGACGATCTTCTCGCCGGGCACCGTCAGCTCGCAGTTGCCACCGCCGGACGCCGCGAGGTCGACGATGACGCTGCCGGGCTTCATGCCCGCCACCATGTCGGCGGTGATCGTGGTCGGGGCCTGCCCACGGACCAGCGCCGTGGTGATCACGATGTCCGCCTTGGCCGACTCGGCGGCGTAGACCCGCGCCGTCTGCGCCGCCTGGTCGGCGGTCAGTTCCCTGGCATAGCCGTCGACGGACCGCTCCTGCACGCCGCCGCTGGCCGACACGTACGTCGCGCCCATCGACTCGATCTGCTCGGCGACCTCGGGGCGCACGTCGAACGCGCGGACCAGGGCGCCCAGATTGCCGGCGGCCCCGATCGCGGCCAGCCCGGCGACACCCGCACCGATGATGAACACCGTCGCGGGTTGGGTCTTGCCGGCCGCCGTCACCTGGCCACTGAACATCCCGCCGTAGGACTCAGCGGCCTCGATCACCGCGCGGTAGCCCGCGATGTTCGACATGGTGGACAGCACGTCCATCGACTGCGACCGGGAGATGCGCGGGATCGCGTCCAGCGACAGACCGGTGACCCGCTGCGCCACCAGGGCGTCGATCAGCGCGGGGTGGTCACCTGGGGCCATGCGGGCGATCACGGTGGCGCCCGGTCGCAGCCGCCCGACCTCCGTCGCCGTCGGTTCGTCGACCTTGACCACGATGTCGCTGTTCCAGATCGACTCCGCCGGACAGACGTCCGCGCCCGCGGCCCGGTAGGCGTCGTCCGGGAATTTCGCGGCCGACCCGGCTCCCGATTCGACCTGCACCTGATAGCCGAGCCCGATCAGCTTCGCCGTGGTCGAGGGCGTGGCCGCCACCAGCGTCTGGCCGGCCCGGGCCTCCTTCGGTATCCCGATACGCACCGGACGTCTCAACCCCTCACATCGTCGTGAACAGCTCAGCCCGCCCGCGGACGGCCAGCACGCCGGCTGCGGTGGGCACCGTGCGGTCGTCGACCGGCGGGCCACCAGTATCGGGCCAGCGCGATTCGGTCATGATGACAGGACTCGACCCGTCGCTCTCGTCAGCGGCAGGCGCCAGGCGCCGTCTCGGTGCAACGGACGTCGAGAGAGCCTGTGCGCCGGGGCCTATCCTGCCCGGTATGACGCACCCGGGAACGTCTCAGCCGTCCCTGCACAGCGCCCTCTCCGGGAGGACGGCACTGGTCACCGGCGCGGCGAGCGGGATCGGCCGCGCGATCGCGGCGCGGTTCGCCGCAGACGGCGCGGCCGTCATCGCGGTGGACCGGGACGCGGCGGCGTTGGAATCGTTCTGCGCCGACATCGGTGCCACCCCCTTGGTGGTGGACCTGTCCGATATCGCGGGCCTGCCCGAGGCTGTCGCGCACGTGGCCGGGTCCGTCGACATCCTGGTGAACAACGCCGGCATCCAGCACGTCGAGCGGCTCGAGCAGTTCCCGATCGAGACGTTCGAGACCATCCTTCGGATCATGCTCACCGCGCCGTTCGTGCTGTCCAGGGCGGTGTTGCCGGGCATGTACGAGCGCGGCTGGGGCCGCATCGTGCACGTGTCGTCGGCGCACGGTCGCCGGGCCAGCCCGTTCAAGGTGGCCTACGTCACGGCGAAGCACGGCGTCGAGGGTTTGTCGAAGGTGATCGCGCTGGAGGCCGCCCAGCGCGGGGTGACCAGCAACTGCATCAATCCCGGTTATGTGCGGACGCCGCTGGTGGAGAAGCAGATCGCCGACCAGATGGCGGCGCACGGGATGTCGGAGCAGGACGTGCTGGAGAAGGTCATCCTCGGGTCGTCGCCGGTGAAGCGGCTGATCGAACCCGACGAGGTCGCCACCGCGGCCGTCTACCTCTGTTCGCCGGGCAGTGACTCGATCACCGGGTCGGATCTGGTGATGGACGGGGGTTGGGGCGCCCGCTGACCGGCGGGTGGCCGTCTGTGGTGTCGCCCGGTCCCTTGAACCCGCGTGCCCGCTGCTCGGCCTGGAAGCTGCCGGTGAACAGCCCCTGGGAGTGGGTTGCCTCCGACTCGCGGTGCCCGCCGGTGGGCGCCGCAACCAGCTCGGCGCCCGCTCGCCCGTCCCGGTGGTCATGGCTGGTGGACCCGGTGGGGAACTCCACCCGCAGCGCCGGCAGCGCCTCCGGGTGCTCGCGCTGCAGGTAGGTGACCAGCGCCTCGCGGATCTCGCACCGCAGGTCGAACACCGTCGGCCCGTCGACGCCGGAGACCAGCACCCGGACCCGCACGTGACCGCCGACCGCGTCGGTGACCTGCAGCACCCCGGTCCGCTCGTCCCACAGCGAGGAGGCGCGCAGCGCACGGTCCAGTTCGACGCGCAGCTGGTCGACCGGCACCCGCCAGTCGAGGTCGATCTCCACCGCCCCGAGCACAGCGGAGTCCTTGCGGGTCCAGTTCTGGAACGGGGTGCCGGTGAAGTAGGTGGACGGCATGATCAGCCGCCGGTCGTCCCACAGGTGCACGACGACGTAGGTCAGGGTGATCTCCTCGATCCGCCCCCACTCGCCCTCCACCACCACGACGTCGTCGACCCGGACAGCGTCGGTGAACGCGATCTGCAGTCCTGCGAACAGGTTCGACAGCGACGATTGGGCGGCCAGGCCGGCCACGATGCCGATCACCCCGGCCGACGCCAGGATCGTCGCGCCCGCCTGCCGGGCGCCCGGCAGCGTGAGCAGCATGGACGCGACGACCAGCACCACGATGGCGGCCACCGTCAGCCGGCGCAGCAGGATCACCTGCGTCCGGCCCCGCCGCGCCCGCAGGTTGTCCGCGACGTCCATCCGGAATCTGGCCAGCATCAGGTCTTCGAGCACGTACGCGAGCACGGCCAGCAGCCAGCCGCAGACCGCGAGGATGCCGAGCTGCAGCACGGTGACGATGGTGTCCTGCCAGGCGTCGATCGCCGTCGTCGCGGAGATCACCTGCCGGACGGCGATCAGCACGAGCAGCAACCGCAGCGGCAGCCGGCCGCGACGGGACGCCTCCACGGCCACCGGCCACCGGCGGCCCAGCCGGCGGAAGACCAGGCCGATGAGTACGGCGAGGATCAGGGCGCCGACCGCCGCCACGAGGACGGTGACGGCGAGCCAGGCGACCGGCGAGTCGCTGGTGTCGGACGGGAGCGTGAGCTGAGCCATGCGGGGACGGTTCCCCACCCGTCCGGCGGGCACGCCGGTTGTGAGATCTGACGCGGCGTGACAACCCGATCTCAGGTCAGCTGGCGACCCCCAGGTACTGCACGATCCTCGACAGCACGGCAGCTCGGTCCACCGCGGTGCCGATCTGCTCGATCCCGTACCCGAGCATGACCGAGTCGGGGGTGGTGATCGAAGCGGCGATCTCGGATTGGCCCCGCTCGAAGTCGCCCTCGTTCGGATTCCCCGTATCGGGGCTGCCCGGGACAGTCCACGGGGTCAGAGAGGTCTCGAAGCCTTGCGGTTGGACCGGCGCGCCGCCGATGGTCAGTCGGGTTTGGTCGACGAAGACGCCCGCGCCGCCGGTAAAGGGGTCACTGACGTAGCTGATCGACACCTCGACCTGTTTGCCGGCGTATCCGGATAGGTCGAAGGCGACCTGCTGCCAGCCGTCTGAGGTGCCCGTGAAGCTGTTCCAGGTGCCGCTCGTCCCGGTTGCGGTGCAAGGAGTGCCGAGCGTCAGGTAGTGCAGCAGGAACGGGTGTTCCTCCAGCAGGAATCCTGCCTCGCACTCGCTGGGGACGTCCGTGGAGGTGCCGCCATTCAGATCCGGCAACGTCGTCCAGTCGTCCTGACCGACGGTGTGCGCCTCGACGATGACGTTGTCGTAACCCTCTTCGACGTCATAGGACAATGCCGCGTTGAGTGTCGGTTGCTGCCCGGCCGTGGTGCCCGTCAAGTCGATGGTTCTGGCCAACCGCATGTAGGAATCGTCGGCGTGGTCGGCGCGGGCAAACCACGTTCCCTCGTACGGCTCGGTGATGCCGGGCGGCCCACCGGCGAACGTCGACGATCGCCAACTGCGGAATTGCGGGAATTGCGCTACCGGAAGGACATCACTCGTTGCGACGAAGTTCCCGGCCTCGTCGATCAGATTGGACGGGGTGCCCGCAAGTGACGCGCTCAGCCCGTTGAAGGGCTCGTCGGTCCCGGTGACGGTCGTCGGCCCGCTGCGTTCGGTCCGCGAGTAGGCACCGAGGTAGTACTGCGTGAAGTCATCGGCGAGCAACAAACAGTCGCTGAAGAAGTCCACCGTCACGACGCAGTCCTCGTCCGGCGCACCGTTCAGCCCGTAGTAGATCCCGCCCAGTGACGTCCCGAAGGGGCCGTAGTAGCCGGTGGTCTCGCCGGTGTACGCGAGTTTGCCGCCGCCGTTGAGGTAGTCGCGCACCGACATGGTCAGGTATTGCTGGCGTTCGGCGACAGAGAGATCTTCGACCGGACCGAACGCAAAGGTGTCGGTGAACACATCCTCTTGGTCCTGTGTCAGCCGGTTGTCGCCCAGGTACCAGACCACGGCGCGGAAATGGCCGAGCACACCCAGGTCGTGCGGAACCCCTTGCCCTGAAACGTCCCACACCGCGCTGGAAACGCCCGATGCGGCCAGCGCGTCGACGTACTGCTGGGCGTACTTGGGCGCGGTGGCACCGGTGGGTTCGCCCGGGTTGTAGCCTTCGTAGTCCTCGTTGGCCAGCACCAGCACGGATCCGCCATCCCGTTGCAGCGTGTAGGTGAAGTGACTGCTTTCCACCTTGCGGCCACCGTTGCGGTCGGCTGCCTCGGCCGACGACGCGTTCGGCTTCTTCCTGCCGGTGAACCACACCTCCACCTGCTGGCCGGGTTTCGCGCCTCGGACTACGCCGCGGAACTCCGTGTAGTACCGGTCATTGGAATCGCCGTAGCGCTCACCGCCCCGCCACTCCCGCACGCCGGCGCTCTGCACACGGCCACCGTCGATGCGGTACCGGAGCGTCAGATCCCGGATGTCGCGGCGCGCGGTCACGGCCACGGTCTGCGGATCGCCGTACGACACGTCGAAGCTGTCGACCTGGAAGTCCGGCACGGTGCGGCCGACCACCGAGACGGGATTGGACGGATCCTTCGCTGATTGCGCGACGGCCAGCGCGAACGGCAGGTTCTTCTCGAATTCCGCCTGCACCAGCTTTTCGGAGTCAGGGAGGTTG
>JAESFR010000143.1_pt1 | contig 52715 bp, 56 predicted proteins | sample 9266191 | NCBI WGS metagenome assembly JAESFR01 (sample SAMN14503063, study PRJNA617104) | algae metagenome | isolation source: Pleurocapsa minor HA4230-MV1 and co-occurring heterotrophs from cement on... | place: USA: Nuuanu Pali Lookout, Hawaii | collected 2009-07-20
GGGGTGTTCTCGGGGGTCATCCCTCCACGCTAGCCCCGTCCAGCGAGCCGTCGTGCCGACGAGAACGAGCCCCCACCGGAGGGTGGGGGCTCGTCTCACAGCGTTCGCGCTACGGTGCGGGCGGCGTGGTCGGAGGCGCCGTCGGCGGGGTGGTCGGAGGCGCCGGAGGAGTCGTCGGCGGTGCCGGCGGCGTGGTGGGCGGTTCGGGCGTGACCGGCGGCTCCGACGCTGCGGGGGGCGCAGCCGGGGGCGCGGCGGGCGGCTCGGTCGGTGCGGCGGCCGGCGGCGGCGTGTAGCCGGCCGGAGCAGCCGGCGGCTCGTAGCCGGCCGGAGGCGGGTACGAACCCGCTGCGGGCTGCGTCACCGGGTTCGCCGGGTATCCGCCGGCCGGCGCCTGGCTGGGGATGCCCGCCCACGTGGTGCGGTCGGACAGGAAGCCGTTGTTCGCCCACGGCGCGGCCGGGATCGCGGTGTTCCAGCGGGACTTGTCGAAGCCCAGGATGCCGAGCCACACGATGCTGAGGAAGAAGTACAGGATCAGCCACACGGGCTCCTTCTGCAGCTTCAGACCGACGCGCCACGCGGCGAGCAGCGTCACCACGAAGGCCGCGATGCCGATGATCGACCCGATCACGGGGATCCAGCCGAGCACGATGGTCGCACCGATCGCGATCAGGATCAGCCACGGGCTCAGGTCGCCGAGCTTGCTGAAGACCATGTAGTTGTAGATCGGCACCCACGCGCGCCACTTGCCCTGCACACCGGCCTTCTCGAAGATCTTCATGAGGAAGATCGAGCTCAGGACGTAGTAGCCGATCGCGAAGATGAACCAGAAGACGGCGAGGCCCGCGTACAACGCGAGAAGCGACCCGTCCGAATAGTCAGTCATGGGTTTCCCCCCAGGAGTGTGAACCACGACGCAGGCTCACGTCGGCACGACGTGGCGTCGTGCGTTTCACATGCTAGCGACGGCGGGCACGCCCAGACAGATGATTTCGCGATACTCGCGGCACGTGTCGCCGATCGCTACTCTTGCGGAACACCCGTCAGATCGTGGAAGGACCCCATGAGCGCCTCGACTCCCCCCACTCCCCCGCCGCTTCCGTCTCAGCCGGCCGACGAGGCGGCTCGCGCGGACTCGGCAGCCACGACCACGCCCGCGTACGACCCGAGCACCGACCCCGACGACACCGGTGTGCCCTCGTCGCTGCGCGGTGATGTCGACGACATCGGCCGGGGATTCCTGCGTGCGCTGTTCGACATCTCGTTCCGCACGTTCATCACGCGGCGCCTCGCGAGCGTCTTCTATCTGGTCGGCCTGATCCTGATCGCGATCGGATTCATCGTCTACTTCGTATCGGGCCTCATCAGCGGCATTCAGGCGCTGCTCTTCAACGTCGGTGCGGGGATCTCCCTCATCGTGGCGACGCTGATCCTCGTGCCGCTGTTCACCTTCATCGCGATCGTGATCCTCCGCTTCCTGATCGAGGCGGTCGTCGCCCTCATCGCGATCGCGGAGAACACCGAGCGCACCGCCGAGAACACCGGAACGGCATCCCGCACCTGAGGGCCGTCAGGCGAAGAGCTCGACCTCTCCCGGCGCGCCGTCGCGTGTGACGAGCCGCTGGCGGTCGGCCCACTCGTGGAATGCGCGCACCGACGCGATGCGCGGACGCGAGACCGCCAGAGCCCGAGCGAGCGCGCCCTTCGCGTGCTTGTTGAAATGGTTGAGCGCCCGCACGGTGCCGTCCGGTCCGGCGCTCACGACGCGGACGTAGGTCGAGCGCAGGGACTCCGGCACCGGGCCGAGTGCCACGTAGGCCTCTGAGCGAAGATCGACCACGAACCGCGGGGCGGTCTCGGACAGCACTGACGTCACCGCGCTGGCCCAGGTCCGTCGCAACGACGGCGCGCCGGGCAGCGAGACAGCCGCACCGAGCCGATACGCCGGAATCCGGTCGAGAGCTCCGACGGGACCGAGCGGCGCGGTGTGGATCAGCGCATGCGACCCGAGCCAGCGTCGTGCCGGCGCGTCGAGGGATGCGGCATCCAGCGCGTCGAACAGCACGCCCGTATATCGATCGATCGCGGGCATCGTCGGTGACGAGCGCACTGCCGAGTTCACCTCGATCTCAGGCAGCTGCCGCGCGCTCAGCCCGAGGACCCGCGCCGCCGTCGCGGCATCCGCAGACAGCCCCTGCAGGGCGTCGAGCACCGCCTCGCGCGGCGCACGGAGTCCCGGTAGCGCGAGCCGTGACAGATCGAGCGGCGCGCCGCTCCCACCCGCCCGTTTGGTCTCGGACGGGGGAAGGAGCAGCAGCACCTACGAGATCAGGGCCGCGTTGCCGGCGACGATCGTGACGATGTCACCCTCGACCGAGAGGAAGCCGTCCTGCGCGTTCGCGATGATCTTGCTGCCGTCCTCGAGCGTGATGCGCACCTCACCGGCGGCGAGCACGCCGAGCACGGGCTCGTGACCGGTCATGATGCCGATCTCGCCGATCGTGGTCTTCGCGACGACGAGGCTCGCCTCGCCCGACCAGACCTCGTGGTCGGCCGCGACGAGGTTCACCGTGAGCGCCATGATCAGCCGTTCTCCTTCTGGATGCGAGCCCAGTTGGCCTCGACATCCGAGATGCCGCCGACGTTGAAGAACGCCTGCTCGGCCACGTGGTCGAAGTCGCCCTTCACGATCGCGTCGAACGACTCGATCGTCTCGGCGATCGGGACGGTCGAGCCCTCGACACCGGTGAACTTCTTGGCCATGTAGGTGTTCTGCGACAGGAACTGCTGGATGCGGCGAGCGCGCGACACGACGACCTTGTCCTCTTCGGACAGCTCGTCGACACCGAGGATCGCGATGATCTCCTGCAGCTCCTTGTTCTTCTGGAGGATCTGCTTCACGGCGATCGCGACGCGGTAGTGCTCGGCACCGATGTAGCGCGGGTCGAGGATGCGGCTGGTCGAGGTGAGCGGGTCGACGGCGGGGTACAGACCCTTCGACGCGATCTCACGCGAGAGCTCGGTCGTGGCGTCGAGGTGCGCGAACGTGGTGGCCGGCGCCGGGTCGGTGTAGTCGTCGGCGGGGACGTAGATCGCCTGCAGCGAGGTGATCGAGTGACCGCGGGTCGAGGTGATGCGCTCCTGGAGCACACCCATCTCGTCGGCGAGGTTCGGCTGGTATCCCACGGCGGAGGGCATGCGGCCCAGCAGCGTGGAGACCTCGGAACCGGCCTGCGTGAAGCGGAAGATGTTGTCGATGAACAGCAGCACGTCCTGGCCCTGGACGTCGCGGAAGTACTCCGCCATCGTCAGCGCCGAGAGGGCCACGCGAAGGCGCGTCCCCGGCGGCTCGTCCATCTGGCCGAAAACGAGCGCGGTCTTGTCGAAGACGCCCGCCTCCTCCATCTCGTGGATGAGGTCGTTGCCCTCACGCGTGCGCTCACCGACGCCGGCGAACACGGACACACCACCGTGGTCCTGCGCGACGCGCTGGATCATCTCCTGGATGAGGACGGTCTTGCCGACGCCGGCGCCGCCGAACAGGCCGATCTTGCCGCCCTGCACGTACGGGGTCAGCAGGTCGATGACCTTGATGCCCGTCTCGAACATCGTGGTCTTCGACTCCAGCTGGTCGAAGCTCGGCGCCTGGCGGTGGATGCCCCAGCGCTCGGTGATCTCCACCTGCTCGCCGGGCTCGGCGTTGAGCACCTCGCCGATGACGTTGAAGACCTTGCCCTTGGTGACGTCGCCGACGGGCACCGTGATCGGACCGCCCGTGTCGCGCACCTCCTGGCCGCGGATCACGCCGTCGGTGGGCTTCAGGGCGATCGCGCGCACGAGGTCGTCGCCGAGGTGCTGCGCGACCTCGAGGGTGATCTCGTTCGCCTCGTCGCCGATCGTGATCGTCGTCTTGAGCGCGTTGTAGATGTCGGGCAGCGAGTCGTGCGGGAACTCGATGTCGACGACGGGACCGGTGACGCGCGCGACGCGTCCGACGACCGTGGTCGGTTCGGCGGTGGCGGTGAGAGTCATTGTCTTCTTCTCTTTCGAATGTGGGTTTCTACTTCGCCGAGGACAGGGCGTCGGCCCCGCCGACGATCTCGGCGATCTGCTGGGTGATCTCGGCCTGACGCGCATTGTTGCGCAGGCGGGTGTAGTCGGTGATGAGCTTGTCGGCGTTGTCGCTGGCCGACTTCATCGCCTTCTGCGTCGCGGCGTGCTTGGCCGCCGACGACTGCAGGAGCGCGTTGAAGATGCGGCTCTGGATGTAGACCGGCAGGAGCGCGTCGAGCACCGTCGCGGCATCCGGCTCGAACTCGTACAACGGGAAGGCGAGCGTGTCGGCCTGCGCCTCGGTCGCCTCCACCACCTCGAGCGGGAGCAGGCGGACCGTCTCCGGCGTCTGGGTCATCATGCTGACGAAGCGGTTGTACACGAGGTGGATCTCATCCACGCCGCCGCGCTCCGACCCGCGCTCGAAGGCTTCGAGCAGCGTGTCCGAGATCTGCTCGGCGAAGCGGAACTCCGGCGTGTCGGTGTCACCCGTCCACTCGGCCGCGCTCGCCATGCGGCGGAACTGGAAGTACGCCACGGCCTTGCGGCCGACGAGGTAGTACGTGACCTCTTTGCCCTGCGACTCCAGAAGCGTGGCGAGCTCGAGGCCCTCGCGCATGATCTGCGAGTTGAACGCGCCGGCCAGGCCGCGGTCGGACGCGAAGATCACGACCGCGGAGGCCTTCACATCGCGCGTCGCGGTGAGCGGGTGGTCGATGTTGGAATGCGTCGCGACCGCCGAGACGGCCCGGGTGACCGCACGCGCGAAGGGAGCGGACGCGCGGACGCGCCCCATCGCCTTCTGGATGCGCGAAGCCGCGATCAGCTCCATCGCCTTGGTGATCTTCTTGGTCGTCTGAGCAGTGCTGATCTTCTGCTTGTAGACCCTCAGTTGTGCGCCCATGGTCTGGTATCCGCCGCCGCGTTACTTGCGGCGGCCCTTGACGATCTGCTCCTGGTTGACGTCTTCGGCGTCGGCGGCCTTGAACTCTTCGCGGCCCGGGTCGTCGAGGTGACGGCCCTCGCCGGCCTGGAACTCCTGCACGAAGGCGTCGACGACCTTGCCGAGCTCGTCGACGGTGTCGTCGTCGAGGACGTTCGTGTCGCGCAGACGGTCGAGGATCGTCGTGTGACGACGCACGTGGTCGAGCAGGTCGCGCTCGAACCGCAGCACGTCCTCGACCTCGATCGTGTCGAGCTTGCCGTTCGTTCCGGCCCAGATCGAGACGACCTGCTCCTCGACGGGGTACGGCGAGTACTGCGGCTGCTTGAGCAGCTCGGTCAGGCGCGCACCGCGGGCGAGCTGACGACGGGATGCCGCGTCCAGGTCGGATGCGAACATCGCGAACGCCTCGAGCGAGCGGTACTGGGCCAGCTCGAGCTTGAGCGTGCCGGAGACCTTCTTGATCGACTTGACCTGCGCGTCGCCGCCGACTCGCGACACCGAGATGCCCACGTCGACCGCGGGACGCTGGTTGGCGTTGAAGAGGTCGGACTGCAGGAAGATCTGGCCGTCGGTGATCGAGATCACGTTGGTCGGGATGTACGCCGAGACGTCGTTGGCCTTCGTCTCGATGATCGGCAGACCGGTCATCGATCCCGCGCCGAGCTCGTCCGACAGCTTCGCGCAGCGCTCGAGCAGACGCGAGTGCAGGTAGAAGACGTCGCCGGGGTAGGCCTCACGGCCCGGCGGGCGGCGCAGCAGCAGCGACACGGCGCGGTAGGCCTCGGCCTGCTTGGTCAGGTCGTCGAAGATGATCAGGACGTGCTTGCCGTCGTACATCCAGTGCTGGCCGATGGCCGAGCCGGTGTACGGGGCGAGGTACTTGAAGCCGGCGGGGTCGGATGCCGGAGCCGCGACGATCGTCGTGTACTCCATCGCACCGGCATCCTCGAGCGCGCCCTTCACGGATGCGATCGTGGAGCCCTTCTGGCCGATCGCGACGTAGATGCAGCGCACCTGCTTGTCGACGTCGCCCGACTCCCAGTTGGCCTTCTGGTTGATGATCGTGTCGATCGCGATGGCCGTCTTGCCCGTCTGCCGGTCGCCGATGATCAGCTGACGCTGGCCGCGGCCGACCGGGATCATGGCGTCGATGGCCTTGATGCCGGTCTGCATGGGCTCGTGCACGCTCTTGCGCTGCATGACGCCCGGCGCCTGCAGCTCGAGTGCGCGGCGACCGTCGGTCGCGATCGAGCCGAGACCGTCGATCGGGTTGCCGAGGGGGTCGACCACGCGGCCGAGGTACCCGTCGCCCACGGCGACCGAGAGCACCTCGCCGGTGCGGGTGACCTCCTGGCCTGCCTCGACGCCCGAGAACTCGCCGAGGACGACGACGCCGACCTCGTGCTCGTCGAGGTTCAGGGCCAGTCCCGACGTGCCGTCGGCGAACGTGACGAGCTCGTTGGCCATGACGCCGGGGAGACCCTCGACGTGCGCGATGCCGTCGGCCGCGTCGACGACGGTGCCGACCTCGGTGGCCGCCGCGCCAGCGGGCTCGTAGGCGGCGGCGAAGTCCTTCAGCGCGTCACGGATGACATCGGGGCTGATCGTTAGTTCTGCCATTGGTGTTCCTTCGTTTCGAGGGGCGTGAGCCCCGAAGCTTCCGCTCGCGCGGGAAATCTCGTGTCTAGCCGGCGAGCCGCTGGCGCAGGTCGCTCAATCGCGCCGCGACGCTCGCGTCGATGACGTCGTCGGCGATCTGCACACGCAGACCTCCGACGACGGAGGGGTCGATGACGGAGTTCAGACCGACCTTCTTGCCGTAACGCGTGGCCAGGACGGCGCTGAGGCGCTCCGCCTGCGCGGGGCTGAGCCGGGTGGCCGTGATGACCGTCGCGACGATGCTGCCGCGCTGGTCGGCGACGAGGTCCATCGCGCGATCGAGCATCGAGCGGACGCGCCGCTCACGCGGCTGCTGCACCAGGGAGGAGACGATCAGGATCGTCTGCTCGCTCGCGCGGCCGCCCAGAAGCTTCTCGATCAGCGCGCCCTTGGCCGAGTCGTCGCCGAGCCGGCCTCCGAGCGCCAGCTCGAGCTGCGGGTTGTCCGCGATGAGCCGGGAGGCGCTGAACAGCTCGCCGTCCACGTCGACTCCCGGAGCAGACAGGGCCGCCGCGCGGATCGCGAGCTCCTCGATGCCGTCGACCAGCTGACCGGCATCCGACCAGCGCTGCTCCACGGCCGTGGTCAGCAGCGAGATCGTGGTCGAGCCGAACGTCGCACCGAACACGTCGGTGATCACACGCGACCGGGCCGCAGGCGCGGCCGCGGGGTCGGCGAGCGCACCGCTCAGCTGCGGCGAGTCGCCCACGATCCGCGCCGCGGCGAAGAGCTCGCGGGCCGTGTCGAGGTCGACCGACGACGCGGCGCCGAGCGCCGACGTCGTCGCCGCGAGGGCCTGAGTGGTTGCGCTGCCCATCAGCTCTTCGCCTTCTCGGAGGCTTCGAGCTCAGCGAGGAAGCGATCGACGACCGCCTGGGCCTTCGCATCCTCGGAGAGGCGCTCCCCGATCACGCCACCGGCGAGGTCGAGTGCGAGCGTACCTACGTCGGACTTGAGCGAAGCCAGAGCGGACAAGCGCTCCATCTCGATCTGGGCCTTGGCGTTCGAGGTGATGCGGGCGGCCTCCGAAGTGGCCTGCTCGCGCATCTCCGCGACGATCGCCGAGCCGTCCTCACGAGCCTGCTCGCGGATGCGACCTGCCTCGGCGCGCGCGTCGGCGAGCTGGGCGGTGTACTTCTCGAGCGCGGCCTGCGCCTCGGCCTGGGCGGCCTCGGCGGAGTTGATGCTGCCCTCGATCGCCTCGCTGCGGGCATCGAGCATCTTGTTCAGATTCGGCAGGATCTTCCAGATGAAGAGCGCCAGGATGATGAGGAAGGCCAGCGTGCCCCAGACCAGGTCTGGCAGCGTGGGGAGCAGCGGGTTGATCTCCCCCTCGTGGCCTTCGGCGAATGCGTTGAGCATCCGGACTCCTTCGGTCGACAACGGCTGGTTACGGCGCGGGGAACGGGATGAAGGCGACCGCGATCGCGATGAACGCGAGCGCCTCGGTCAGTGCGATACCCAGGAACATGAGGCCGCTGAGGCGACCCTGCAGTTCGGGCTGACGGGCCACGGATTCGATGGTCTTGCCGACGATGATGCCGACGCCGATACCGGAGCCGATGGCGGCGAGTCCGAAGGCGAGCGGTGCGAGCTGTCCGACGACGTTCACAGGGATTTCCTTTCGAAGGGGTTGCTGGGTCTAGCTGCTGCCGGGGACGGGTCAGTGTCCGTCGGCGAGCGACATCTGGATGTAGATGGCGGTGAGGATGGTGAAGACGTACGCCTGGAGCACGGCGACGAACAGCTCCAGCACGGTGAAGGCGACGCCGAACGCGAAGGTTCCGATGCCGAGCAGACCGATGAGCTGGCCGTTGGCGAGGACCGTGAAGAAGAAGAAGTGCGTCGCGGTGAAGCAGAGCACGAGCAGCATGTGCCCGGCGACCATGTTCATCAGAAGTCGGAGGGCCAGCGTGATCGGGCGCAGGATGAACGTCGAGAGGAACTCGAGCGGGATCAGCAGGATGTGCAGCGGCCACGGGACGCCCGGGATCACGAGCGCGTTCTTCAGGTAGCCGATCGAGTGCTTGCGGAAGCCGGCGTAGACGAACATCACGTATGCGACGACCGCGAGGATGAGCGGCAGGCCGATCACGGCCGTGCTCGCGATCTGCAGACCCGGGATGATTCCGGTGAGGTTCATCCCGATGATGAGGAAGAAGAACGTCATCAGAATCGGCAGGAACCGCTTGCCGTCCTTCTCACCGAGGGTGTCGAACACGATCGTGTTGCGGACGAAGCCGAGCATGTACTCGAGCGCGGCCTGACCGCGCGTCGGGACGACCTTCATGCGGCGGGTGCCGATCCAGAGCCAGATCACCAGGGCGAACACCACGAGCAGGCGGATCAGCATGACCCGGTTCAGCTCGAACGGAGTCCCCACGAAGAGGAGGCCTTCAGGGACGAACTCGCCGATCGAGGGCCCGACGAATCCACCATCTGATTCTTCGGACGCGACAAGCGACAGTACGGGGAGGAGCGTTGCGGTAATCAGGAGGTTCTCCGGCGTCGGCGTCCGAGACGTTGGCGATCAGGGGGAGGTATGTCCTCAGCCTAGCAAAAGTATTCACCCGGCGAAGACACAGCCGGAGCCCCGCGCACACGCGGCGGAGGGGTCCGGCGGACCGTGCTACGGCGTCTTGCCGGGGGCGTCCGGCTCGACGCTCGTGGGCAGCTCCGCATCGACGTACGGCACCCGCGCGCGCTGGAACGCGATGACGTCGAACACGAGCGAGCCGACCACCGCGATGATCACGGTGACGAAGAACACGGCCGGATCCAGCCAAGACTGCGAGCGCATCCAGATCGCCACGAGGACGAACAGCACGAGCTTGAGGAACCACGATCCGAGCACGATCGCGAAGAAGACCGGCGAACCGGGATCGTGCTTGGTCGCGCGGATCGCGACCTGGATGCTGATCGCGGTGAGCGCGAGGAACACGAGCCACATCACGGCGCCCAGCAGGCCGCTCACCAGGCCGGGCACACCCGACACGAAGTAGCCGACGATGCCGCCTGCGACAGCGAGGATGCCGATCGTGATCGCCGGCCATTTGAGACTGGACAGGACGGTGAAGCTGCGGGGGGTGCTCATCGAGCGGCCTCCAGGGTCGGGGCGTCCTCGCTCGGGTCGGCGACGACGGGGGGCTTGCGCCGCCACGAGGGCAGCAGGGTCACGACGAGGCACGCGGCGGCTCCGACGACGCCGAACGCGACGCCGATCCAGTACTGGCCGGGCCAGTTCTCCCGCGTGCCGATGTACATCAGCAGCACCGCGAGGCTGAACACCGCGGTCCACGCGTAGAAGATGAGGACGGCATCCCGATCCGAGTGGCCCATGTCCAGCATCCGGTGGTGGAGGTGCTTGCGATCGGGCGAGAAGGGCGACTTCCCGGCGCTCATGCGGCGCACGACGGCCAGGCCGAAGTCCAGCAGCGGCAGGAGCACCACCACGACCGGCAGCAGGATCGGGATGAAGGCACCCAGCAGCTGCGAGCGCCCGAAGCCCTCGGGATCCAGGACGGCGGGCTCCAGCGCACCCGTGATCGCGATCGCCGAGGTGGCCATGAGGAGGCCGAGCATGAGGGCGCCGGAATCCCCCATGAACAGCTTCGCGGGGCTCCAGTTCAGCGGGAGGAAGCCGATGCACGCGCCGATCAGCACCGCGGCGATGAAGGACGCCAGGTTGAAGTACGTGCTGGAGCCGGTGTCGCGCACGAGGATGTACGAGTACGCGAAGAACACGCCGTTCGCGATGAGGCACACCCCCGCCACGAGTCCGTCGAGCCCGTCGATGAAGTTCACCGCGTTCATGACCACGACGATCGAGAACACCGTGAGAGTGAAGCTCACCCAGCTCGATCCGACGATCAGTCCGCCGATCGGCAGCGAGAAGATCTGCAGCTGGCCGAACCACGCGATGATCCCGGCGGCGAGGAACTGCGCACCGAGCTTGATCATCCAGTCGAGGTCCCACAGGTCATCGGCCACGCCCACCACGACGATGAGCAGCGTCGCGGCGAGGATCGCGAAGACGGGCGCCGGGTCCGCCCAGAAGATCGCGAAGTACGGATGCTGCGAGGACACCGCGAACGCGGCCACGACACCAAGGAACATGGCCACACCGCCGAGGCGGGGCGTGGGCGTCTTGTGCACGTCGCGCTCGCGGATGCCGGGGTACAGCTTGTACTTCAGGCTGAGTCGCCAGACCGCCCACGAGAGCGAGAGAGTCACCGCCGCCGTGAAGAGGATCGTGAAGACGTACTGCTTCACGCGCTGTCGGCATCGGGGCTGCGCCCCGAACTCCCGTTCTCCTGCGGCGCGTCCGAATCGGCTCCCACGGCGTCGGGCGCCGGGGGCTGCGGCCGCGCCGGCTCGGGCGCGAGACCGGGCAGCTCTTCGCGCACCGGATCGGGCTCGAGCAGGTCGCCGAGCACCTCGCGCAGCGCCGCGCGGTCGATCGCCCCCTCGCGCAGGACCCGCACGAGCGGCACCCCGCCGCCGACCAGGCTCGTGGCGTCGATGATCGTCGAGGCGACCCCGGTGGTCGACGGGCCTCCGTCCAGGTACACCGCCACGCTGTCGCCGAGCATGCCCTGCGCCTCCGCGGCCGTGATCGCGGCCGACTGGCCCGTGAGGTTCGCGCTGGACACCGCGAGCGGTCCGGTCTCCTCGAGCAGTTCGAGCGCCAGGTTGTTGGCCGGCATCCGCACCGCGACGGTGCCGAACGTGTCGCCGAGGTCCCACGACAACGAGGGCTGCGACGGCAGCACGATCGTGAGCCCGCCCGGCCAGAACGCCTCGACGAGGCGCTCGACCGCCTCGGGCACCTCGGCCACGAGCGCACGCAGCGTCGCGACACCGGCGACGAGCACGGGCGGGGGCGACTGGCGGCCGCGCCCCTTGGCCTCGAGCAGCCCCTGCACGGCGCGCGCGCTGAACGCGTCGGCCGCGACGCCGTACACCGTGTCGGTCGGCAGGACCACGAGTTCGCCGCGTCCGATCGCCTGACGCGCCTGACGCATGCCGGACAGCAGCTGTGCCTCGTCTCGGCAGTCGAATAGGGGGCTCATGTCCTGCTCATTCTATCCGGCGGGGTCGGTGCGACCGCCGTACCCGGTCGGGCGCACCGCTACGGCCGGATCGCGGTCGTGGCGCGGTCCCGCATCGTCAGGTCGGGATGCGTGGATGCCGCCCTCCAGCCGTCCGAGCCCAGGAGCGCCCGGATCGCCTCGCCCTGCCACTCGCCGTGCTCGATCACGATGGTTCCGCCGGGGTGGGCGAGGCGCAGGCCCACGCGGCTGACGACGCGGACGACGTCGAGCCCGTCGAGGCCGCCGTACAGCGCGGCGGGCGGATCGAAGAAGCGCACCTCGGGGTCGCGCGGGATCGCGGCATCCGGCACGTACGGCGGGTTGGAAGCCACGACCGAGACGGTGCCGTCCAGGCCGGGGAACGCGTGCTCCAGGTCGATGAACGCGAGCTCGGCGTTCTCGGCGCCGACCAGAGCGAAGTTCTCCTTGGCCCACACGAACGCCTCGACGGAGTTCTCGGCGGCGAAGACCCGCGCGTGGGGCACCTCGGTCGCGAGCGCGAGCGCGATCGCACCGCTGCCGGTCCCGAGGTCGACCGCGACGGGCGACGGGGATGCCGAAGCTCTCAGGGCGTCGATCGCGAGCTGGGCGACGACCTCGGTCTCGGGCCGCGGCACGAACACCCCCGGGCCCACGCGCAGCTCGAGATGCCGGAACGGCGCCGCACCGGTGAGGTGCTGCAAGGGCTCCCGCGTCGCCCGGCGCGCCACGAGGTCGTCGAAGCGCCGGGCGTCGTCGGGGTCGAAGACATCTCCGCGGATCGCCGCCGCCTGCACCGCTCCGCGGCCGGCCCCGAGCACATGCGCGGCCAGCAGCTCGGCATCCACGTCGGCATCGGCGATGCCCGAAGCGGACAGGCGGGCGGCGGCGGCGCGCACGGCGTCGGCGAGCGGGAGGGGGGACGGATCGGCAGACATGAGCGGCATCCAGCCTATGTCCGCCCGCCCTGCCGGCCCGCCGCGGCCACCCGCACCCGCCCGCAAGGGCCGCCGTCACACAAGGACTCACACGATGGCGCTGTCCTAGGCTGGAGCAGCACCCGACGACCCCGCGAAAGGCCCGACATGCCCGGAATCCACCCCGACATCACCTCGGCGTTCGGCGACACGCCGCTCGTGCGCCTCAACCGCGTCGCGGAGGGCGTCGGCGGGAACATCCTCGCCAAGCTCGAGTTCTACAACCCCGCCTCGAGCGTGAAGGACCGCCTCGGCATCGCGATCGTGGATGCCGCGGAGGCGTCGGGTCAGCTCCAGCCGGGCGGCACGATCGTCGAGGCGACCAGCGGCAACACCGGCATCGCCCTGGCCATGGTGGGCGCGGCCCGCGGCTACCGGGTGGTCCTCGCGATGCCCTCGTCGATGTCGGTCGAGCGCCGCCTGCTGCTGAAGGCCTACGGCGCCGAGCTCGTGCTCACCGACCCCGCGGGCGGCATGAAGGGCGCCGTCGCGAAGGCGGAGGAGCTCGTCGCCGAGATCCCGGGTGCGGTGCTCGCGCGCCAGTTCGAGAACGAGGCGAACCCGGCGATCCACCGCAAGACCACGGCCGAGGAGATCATCCGCGACACCGACGGCCACGTGGACTACTTCGTCGCCGGCATCGGCACCGGCGGCACGATCACGGGCGTCGGACAGGTGCTCAAGGAGCGCGTGCCGGGCGCGAAGGTGGTCGCCGTCGAACCGGCCGACTCGCCGCTGCTGACCAAGGGAACCCCGGGGCCGCACAAGATCCAGGGTATCGGACCCAACTTCATCCCCGCGATCCTCGACCGCGACGTGATCGACGAGGTCATCGACGTCGAGTTCCCCGACGCGATCGACACGGCGCGTGCCGTGGGCACGAAGGACGGCATCCTGGTCGGCATCTCCTCGGGCGCCGCGATCTGGGCCGCGCTCCAGGTGGCCGCTCGCCCCGAGGCCGCCGGCAAGAACATCGTCGTGATCGTGCCGTCGTTCGGCGAGCGCTACCTCTCGACCGCTCTGTACGAGCACCTGCGCGAGGACTGAGCGCCGCCCGGCGAGGAAGGTCCCCCGTGCCCCGCATCCACTCCGACATCACCAGCGCCTTCGGCGATACGCCGCTGGTGAGGCTCAACGCCCTCACCGAGGGTCTGGGCGCCGAAGTGGTGGCCAAACTCGAGTTCTACAATCCCGGGGCGAGCGTGAAGTGCCGCCTGGGCATCGCGCTCATCGACGCCGCCGAAGCCTCGGGAGAACTGCAGCCGGGCGGGACGATCGTGGAGTCCACGAGCGGCAACACCGGGATCGCGCTGGCCCTCGTGGCCGCGGCGCGCGGCTACAAGGTGATCTTCACCATGCCGGCCTCGATGTCCAAGGAGCGGCGCACACTCCTGAAGGCGTACGGCGCGCAGCTCGTGCTGACCGACCCCTACAAGGGCATGACCGAGGCCGTGCAGACGGCGGAACGCATCGCCGCCGAGACACCGGGCGCGGTGCTCGCCCACCAGTTCGACAGCCCCGCGAACGCAGAGATCCACCGCCGCACGACGGCGGAGGAGATCTGGCGCGACACCGAGGGCCGTGTCGACTACTTCGTGGCGGGCTCCGGCACCGGCGGCACGATCACCGGCGTCGGGAGCGTGCTGAAGGAGCGCAACCCCGACGTGCGGGTGGTGCTGGTCGAGCCGAAGGACTCCCCCGTGCTGACCGAGGGCCGCGCCGGCGGGCACCGCATCCAGGGCATCGGCCCGAACTTCGTGCCCGCGGTGCTGGACCGCTCGGTCGTCGATGAGATCTTCGACGTCGAGTTCGACGACGCGATCCGCGTGGCCCGCGAACTCGCGACCCGGGAGGGGATCCTCGCGGGCATGTCCGCGGGTGCGGCAGTGTGGTCTGCGCTGCAGATCGCCGCCCGACCGGAGGCCGCCGGCAAGCGGATCGTGGTGATCGTGCCGGATGCCGGCGAGCGGTATCTGTCGACGGCGCTGTACGAGCACCTCCGAGAGGACGAGGAGACACCGGCATGAGCAGGCGTATCGGCCAGGACGAGCGCATCGGTGCGATCCGGCGCGTGCGCGAAGACCTGGCGGCGGCGAAGCTGCGCGACCCGGCCGCCCGCAGCGGCCTGGAGATCGCGCTGCTGTACCCCGGTCTGCACGCGATCTGGGCGCATCGGCTGTGGCACGCGCTGTGGATTCGCCGAGCGCGGTTCGTGGCGCGCCTCGGCTCGCAGGTGACCCGCTGGCTGACCGGCATCGAGATCCACCCCGGGGCGACGATCGGCCGCCGGTTCTTCATCGACCACGGCATGGGCGTCGTGATCGGAGAGACCGCCGAGGTCGGCGACGACGTGATGCTCTATCACGGCGTGACCCTCGGCGGACGTCAGCGCGAAGGCGGCAAGCGCCATCCAACGCTCGGCGACGGCGTCGCCGTGGGCGCGGGCGCGAAGGTGCTCGGTCCGATCACGATCGGCGCGCACTCGGTCATCGGGGCGAACGCCGTGGTGACGCGCGATGCGCCGGCCGACAGCATCCTGGTGGGCGTCCCCGCCAAGCCGCGCGTCAAGCGCGATGGCCTGGACACCCGAGCGCTGCTGACGGTTCCCGAGTACAGCATCTGACCCGCGTTCAGGCGGACCGGCGCTGCGCGACCTCCTTCTTGAGGAAGATCATCGGCAGCAGCCAGGTGGCCAGCGCGGTGATCACCCAGACGATCACGGGGGCGAGCACCCACGCGAGTGGGTCCGAGATGCCGATGCCCGCATTCGGGATCAGCACCACCACGAGGATCGCGATGAACGTCGAGATGATCCCGATGCCGCCCAGGAGCGGAGCGGCGTGGCGCCGCGTGAGCTTGAACACCCACGGCGCCAGCACGCTCTGGATGACGGCGAAGCTCACCACCGCGAGCACGAAGCCCCACCAGTCGCTCCAGTCGATGTGGAAGCCGGGCAGCAGCAGATCGGCGACGATGAGGCCGAGGGCCGCGGAGACCACGAAGATCAGCGCGCGGATCAGGAACGTGAGCACGGCCAGAGCCTAGCGTTCCGGCCGGACCGGGCGGCGAGGCAGGGGCCCTCGTCGAGACCGGGTCTCGCGCGCCCCGCTTCTCTTCATCGACTTGCCGTATGTGCAGCACGCGCACGGCGTGTCGCCGGCATTCAGGGCAAGTCGATGGCCCCCGGGCGGGGGGTGGGACCATGTGGCTCGTATCAGGACGCCGCGCGGAGCGCCGCGCGAAGACGGGTGATCAGAGCGCCCGGCTCGTAGATCAGCTGCGAGCGGGTCACCCGCAGCACCCTCCAGCCCGCCCGCGCGAGGTCGTCGTGCTTGACGATGTCGCGCTGCCACTGCGCCTCGTCAGTGCGGTGGTGGTCACCGTCGTACTCGAGCCCGACGCGGACCTCCGGGTACGCCGCATCCAGGCAGCCGATGAATCGCCCGGACTCGTCGTACACGTCGTGATCGAGGTCCGGCTCGGGAAGACCCCCGTCGACGACCGTGAGCCGCATCCACGTCTCCATGCGCGACGCCGCGCCGGCGCGCACGCGCCCCCGCGCCTCCCGCAGCGATCGGACTCCCCTGCGACCGCTCGCGATCGCAGAGTCCAGCTCGGCGAAGGTCGCGAGAGCCGGTCGGATGATGCGGGAGCGAGGTCCCGGCATCCGGTCAGCGCGAACGATCGCGTCTCCCAGGGCGACGAGGTCGTACGGATGCCGCAGCTCGGCCGCCATGAGCGCCCATGTCGTCGATGGATCGGTAACCCGGACGCCGGTCCCCGGCAGACGCGCGAGGCGAGCTTTCTGAGGCGCGAGCTGGTGCCCGCGGACCCCTGATCCGCGCGGCGCTCGATGCGGTGCGAGAACGGAGACGTGCACGTCCGTCGACCACAGAGCGGGCAGCGGGAGCCCCCACAGCAGGGCGGCGGTGGCGTGGGAGAAGAACTCGTGCTCGTGCATGTGCACCCGGAACCGGTACGCAGCCCTGACGCTCGCGTCGCGCGCGAGCGCGGCAGGGTGCGACCCGGGCTCATCGGCGGCGTCCCGCGCGGCTCGCAGACCGTGGAAAGGCCGGTCGAAGAGCGCGGACTGCATATCCCAGCGCGTCAGCCCGCGGCGTCTACCCTCTGCAACGGTGAAGGCGAGGGGTAGTTCGTCGAGCGTCGCCACGGGGTGAGGATCCCACGGATCCGCCGCCACACTACGCCGCTGTCCACAGGTCGTCCCACCGCGCGATCGACTTGCCGTATCCGCAGGCAGAGCACGGCATGTCGCCGGCGTTCAGCGCAAGTCGATGGGGAGGGAGGCTCGGCAGCGAAGAGGTCAGTCGTCGCCCGCGAGGGAGGCGAGGCGCTCTTCCTCGTCAGCGGCGATGCACGAGTCGATGATGGGCTGGATCGCGCCGTCCATCACCTGATCGAGGTTGTACGCCTTGTAACCGGTGCGGTGGTCGGCGATGCGGTTCTCGGGGAAGTTGTACGTGCGGATGCGCTCCGAGCGGTCCATGCCGCGGATCTGCGACTTGCGAGCGGCCGAGGAGGCCGCATCCAGCTCTTCCTGCTGCTTCGCGAGGATGCGCGCGCGCAGCACCCGCATGCCGGCCTCTCGGTTCTGCAGCTGCGACTTCTCGTTCTGCATCGACACGACGATGCCCGTGGGCAGGTGGGTGATCCGCACCGCCGAGTCCGTCGTGTTGACGGACTGGCCGCCCGGACCCGACGAGCGGAACACGTCGATCTTCAGATCGTTCGGGTTGATCTCGACCTCGTCGGGCTCGTCGACCTCGGGGAAGACGAGCACGCCGGTCGTGGAGGTGTGGATGCGTCCTTGGGACTCGGTCGCCGGTACGCGCTGCACGCGGTGCACGCCGCCCTCGTACTTGAGCGAGGCCCACACGCCCTGCGCCGGATCGGTCGAGGAGCCCTTGATCGCGACCTGGACGTCCTTGTATCCGCCGAGGTCGGACTCGTTGCGTTCGAGGAGCTCGGTCTTCCAGCCTCGCGACGCGGCGTACTGCAGGTACATGCGCAGCAGGTCGGCGGCGAACAGTGCGCTCTCGGCTCCGCCCTCGCCGCCCTTGATCTCCATGATCACGTCGCGCGCATCGTCGGGGTCGCGCGGGATCAGCAGGCGCCGCAGCTTCTCCTGCGACTCCTCCACGCGCTCCTCGAGAGCCGGGATCTCCTCCGCGAATGCGGCGTCCTCCCGTGCGAGCTCACGCGCGGCGTCGAGATCGTCGGATGCCGCGACCCACGTGTCGTGCGCCGTGACGATGCGCGAGAGCTCGGCGTAGCGCCGGTTCACGCGCTTCGCGCGTGCGGCGTCCGCGTGCACGGCCGGGTCGGAGAGCTCCTCCTGGACGGCCTTGTGCTCCTCGATGAGGGTCTTCACCGACTCGAACATGGTGGCTCCGAACGGCGCGGGTCAGCGGATGCTGTTCTCGTGCCCGTGGCTGTGACCGCCGCCGGTCGGCGTGGGGATCGACTTCTGCATCTGCACGAGGAATTCGACGTTGGACTGCGTCTCCTTGAGCTTGCCGAGCACGACCTCGAGGGCCTGCTGCGGGTCGAGACCCGCGAGCGCGCGACGCAGCTTCCAGGTGATCTTGACCTCATCGGGCGAGAGCAGCATCTCTTCGCGGCGGGTGCTCGACGCGTTGACGTCGACGGCCGGGAAGATGCGCTTGTCGGCCAGCTGGCGGCTCAGGCGCAGCTCGCTGTTGCCGGTGCCCTTGAACTCCTCGAAGATGACCTCGTCCATCTTGGAGCCGGTCTCCACGAGCGCCGTGGCGAGGATCGTGAGCGATCCGCCGTTCTCGATGTTGCGCGCAGCGCCGAAGAAGCGCTTGGGCGGGTAGAGCGCCGATGCGTCGACACCACCCGTGAGCACGCGACCCGAGGTCGGCGCCGAGATGTTGTACGCGCGACCCAGGCGGGTGATCGAGTCCAGCAGCACGACGACGTCGCGGCCGAGCTCGACCAGGCGCTTCGCACGCTCGATCGCGAGCTCGGCGACCGTGGTGTGGTCTTCGGCAGGACGATCGAAGGTCGAGGCGATGACCTCGCCCTTCACGGTGCGCTGCATGTCGGTGACCTCTTCGGGCCGCTCGTCGACCAGCACGACCATGAGGTGCACTTCGGGGTTGTTGATCGCGATCGCGTTGGCGATCTGCTGCAGCACGATCGTCTTGCCGGCCTTGGGCGGCGCGACGATCAGGCCGCGCTGGCCCTTGCCGATCGGGGCGACCAGGTCGATGATGCGCTGGGTCAGCTTCTCGGGCGCGGTCTCCAGGCGCAGGCGCTCCTGGGGGTACAGGGGCGTGAGCTTGCCGAATTCGACGCGCTCCGCGGCGTCGTCGACCGACAGCCCGTTGACGGAGTCGACCTTCACCAGCGCGTTGTACTTCTGGCGGCTGGACTGCTCGCCCTCGCGCGGCTGCTTGATCGCGCCGACCACGGCGTCGCCCTTGCGCAGGTTGTACTTCTTGACCTGGCCGAGCGAGACGTACACGTCGCTCGTGCCCGGCAGGTAGCCCGTCGTGCGGACGAACGCATAGTTGTCGAGCACGTCGAGGATGCCGGCGATCGGGATCAGGACGTCGTCCTCGCCGATCTCGGTGTCGAATTCGTCGCCGCCGCCCTGCGGCCGGCGCTTGTTGCGCTGACGGTTGCGGCCGCTCTGCGCATCCTCGTCGGCGTCCGTCGTGGCGGCGCCCGATCCGGAGCCACCCTGGGCCGGTGCGGCCTGGCTGCCGCCCTGGGCGTTCTGGCCGCCCTGGCCGTTCTGGGAGTTGCGGTTGCGGTTGCGGTTGCGGCTGCGGCTGCGGCCCCGCGACGGAGCACCTTCTGCCGCGTCGCCCTCTTCGCCGGACGGCTGCTCGGATGCGGCGTCAGCGGACTCGGCGGAGTCGGTGGCGGGTGCGCCGTCGGGCTGGGTCGTCTCGGCGGATGCGGCGGCCTCGCTCGCTGCCGGGGCATCGCCCTCGGCGGCGGGCTGGTCGGCCTCCGCCTTCTCGGCCTTGTCGGCCTTGACGGCGGCGGCATCGGCGCTCTTGGCACGGCGCGGAGCACGCTTGCGCGGCGCGGCGGCCGGAGCGGGCTCGACCGGCGCCTCGGCGTCGGCCGGCGTGGCATCGACCGGCGAGTCGGCCGGTGCCGCAGCAGCGGCATCCGTCTGCGCGGCGGTGTCGGCGTCAGCGGCGGGCTGCTCGGCGTCCGCGGCGGGCTGCGCAGCCTCGGGCTCGGCGGCCGCCTGCTCGGCGTCGGGCTCGGCGGTGGCCTGTTCGGCGTCGGCCTCGGCCTCGGGCTGCTCGACCTCGGCCTCGGGCGCGGCGGCGGGCTGCGCGGCCGGCTCTTGAGCCTGCTCGGGCGCGTCGCTCACGGTCTGGATGTCGCCTGCCGACTCCGGCGCTTCGGTGCGCTCGTCGTCGGTGGCGTCGGTGGTCTGGATCTCGGAGATGGACTCCACGAGTTCTCCCTCATGCGTGTGGATGATCAGATCTGCACGAGACGTACGCCACAACGGACGTCAGCCCGCGCCGCGCCCTTCGACAAGCTCGGGGCCCCGTCCAAGTGCTCAGGATCGGGATGCGGGGGGTCGTGCAGGGTTTCGCAGATTGCGATCGGAGGCCAGATTCACGTCGTTACGTGGAACCCTCCGTTACGTCCCTCACTGTACCACCCTTGAAGTCGACGGCCAGCATCAGGGCCTCCCACGGGGTGTCCGCGGAATGCGAGGCCAGCTCCGCCGCCTCGAGGCGGCGACCGGGTCCGTCGGCGAGGACGAGCACGCTCGGCCCGGCCCCCGACACGACGCCGGCGAATCCGGCGTCGCGCAGCGCGCGCACGAGACGATCGGTCTCGGGCATCGCCTGCGCGCGGTAGTTCTGGTGCAGCTTGTCCTCCGTCGCCGCGAGCAGCAGCTCGGGGCTCTGGGTGAGCGCGGCGATGAGCAGCGCCGAGCGGGACACGTTGAACACCGCATCCTCGCGCGGCACCTGCAGGGGCTGCAGACTGCGCGCGACGCTCGTGGACATCGTGTGCTCGGGCACGAAGACGAGGGGCGAGACACCGCGGTGCACGAGCAGCTTCTTGTGCTGCGGACCCGACTCGTCCACCCACGCGATGGTCAGCCCGCCGAACAGGGCCGGCGCGACGTTGTCGGGGTGGCCCTCGAGTTCGGTCGCGAGGCGCAGCAGCGCGTCGGGGCCGATCTCGACGTCTCCGGCCAGCAGCCCGCTCGCGGCGAGGAGCCCCGAGACGACCGCCGCCCCCGACGAGCCGAGGCCGCGCCCGTGCGGGATCACGTTGCGCGCCTCGAGCCGCAGGCCCGGCATCGGTCGCCCGACCGCGTCGAACGCGTACGCGATCGCGCGCACGACGAGGTTGGAGGCGTCGCGGGGGACGGCATCCGCTCCCTCACCGCTGACGACGATCTCGAGCCGGTCATCGTCCAGAACGGTCACCAGAAGCTCGTCGTACACGCTCAGGGCGAGCCCGAGGGTGTCGAAGCCCGGACCGAGGTTCGCGCTCGTGGCGGGGACCCGCACCGCGACCGTGTGTCCGACGACCGGCCCGGGGGCCGGGGGCAGGACGGGTGCGGTCACGCGCGCGCTCCCGTGGGCACGAGCCCGAGGACGGATGCCACATCGGTGGTGGTGGCATCGACGACGGTCGGCTCCACCTGGCTGCCGTCGGCGTTGCGCAGCGCCCACTGCGGGTCCTTCAGGCCGTGGCCGGTGACCGTCAGGACGACACGGGCACCCTGCGGGACCACGCCGGCCTCCACGCGGTCGAGGAGCCCGGCGACGCTGATCGCGGATGCCGGCTCGACGAAGATGCCGACCTCGCCGGCCAGGAGCTTCTGGGCCGCGAGGATCCGCTCGTCGTCGATCGCGCCGAAATAGCCGTCGGTCGCGTCGCGCGCCTCGAGTGCGAGGTCCCAGGAGGCGGGGTTGCCGATGCGGATCGCGCTGGCGACCGTCTCGGGGTGCTTGACGATCTCGCCGCGCACGAGCGGCGCGCTGCCCTCGGCCTGGAAGCCGAACATCCGCGGGACGCGCGTGGAGACGCCGCGCTCGGCCTCCTCGCGGTAGCCGCGGGTGTAGGCGGTGTAGTTGCCGGCGTTGCCCACGGGGATGAAGTGGAAGTCAGGCGCATCGCCGAGGACCTCGACGACCTCGTAGGCCGCGGTCTTCTGGCCGTCGATGCGGTCGGGGTTGACCGAATTGACGAGGTGCACGGGGTAGTGATCTGCCAGCTCACGGGCGATCTCGAGGCAGTCGTCGAAGTTGCCGCGGATCTGGATCAGCTGCCCGTTGTGTGCGACGGCCTGGCTGAGCTTGCCCATCGCGATCTTGCCCTCGGGCACCAGCACCGCGGCGGTGATGCCGGCGTGCGCGGCGTACGCGGCGGCCGAGGCCGAGGTGTTGCCGGTCGAGGCGCAGATGACCGCCTTCGCCCCGTGCTCGATCGCGCGCGACACCGCGACCGTCATACCGCGGTCCTTGAAGGAGCCGGTCGGGTTCATGCCCTCGAACTTGACCCACACGTCGGTGCCGGTGCGGCGCGACAGCGCCGGAGCCGGCAGGAGCGGCGTTCCGCCCTCGCCGAGGGTGACGACGGTTGAGGCGTCGGTGACGCCCAGCCGGTCGGCGTATTCGCGCAGGACTCCGCGCCAGAGGTGTGCCATGCTCAATCTCCTTCTACGCGCAGTACCGAGACGACCCGCTCGACCACGCCGCTGGCGGCGAGGCGATCCACGGTGTCGCTGAGGTCCTGCTCTCGTGCTCTGTGGGTTCCGATGACGAGCCGCGCCACGGCGACGGCATCGGCGGCCGGCTCGATCACGGTCTGCTCGACGGTCGCGATCGAGACGCGGCCCTCGCTGAGGATGCCGGCGACGGTCGCGAGCACGCCGGGCTCGTCGTCGACCTCGAGCGTGATCTGGTAGCGGGTGGTGACGTGCCCGATTGGGACGATCGGCAGGTCCGCGAGCGTGGACTCTCCCACGCCGACACCTCCGGCGACGTGACGGCGAGCCGCCGAGACGACATCGCCCAGCACCGCCGACGCCGTCTGCACGCCGCCCGCGCCGGCGCCGTAGAACATGAGGTTCCCGGCGGCTTCGGCCTCGACGAACACGGCGTTGTTCGCGCCGTGCACGCTGGCCAGCGGATGGTCGCGGTGGATGAGCGCGGGATACACCCGCACCGAGATGGCCTCGCCGGATGCGGAAGCCTCGGTGGCATTCCCGAGCCGCTCGCAGACCGCGAGCAGCTTGATGACGTAACCCGCGTGCCGCGCGGATTCGATCACCGCCTTGTCGATCGCGGTGATGCCCTCGCGGTGCACGGCATCCAGCGGCACGGTCGTGTGGAAGGCGAGGCTCGCGAGGATCGCGGCCTTCTGCGCGGCGTCGTAGCCCTCGACGTCGGCGGTCGGGTCGGCCTCGGCATACCCCAGGCGCTGCGCGTCGGCGAGCACCTCGGCGAAGTCGGCCCCTTCGGTGTCCATCCGATCGAGGATGTAGTTCGTGGTGCCGTTGACGATGCCCATGATCCGCTGGATGCGGTCACCGGCCAGCGAGTCGCGCAGCGGCCGGATGATCGGGATCGCCCCGGCGGCGGCGGCCTCGTAGTACACCTGCGCGCCGACCTGGTCGGCGGCGTCGAAGATCTCCGGACCGTGGGTGGCCAGAAGAGCCTTGTTGGCCGTGACGACGTCGGCGCCCGAGTTGATCGCCTGCAGCAGGTGGGTCTTGGCGGGCTCGATGCCGCCCATCAGCTCGATCACGATGTCCGCACCCACGATGAGCGATTCGGCGTCGGTCGTGAAGAGATCACGTGGCAGATCGGTCTCTCGCGGCGCCTCCGGATCGCGCACGGCGATGCCGACGAGCTCGAGCGATGCCCCCGCACGGTCGGCCAGTTCGTCGCCGTGCTTGAGCAGCAGCGCGGCGACCTGCGAGCCGACGGCTCCGGCCCCCAGCAGCGCGACCCTGAGTCTGCGGTAGTCGATCATCCGGCTCCTTCGCTCGTCTCATCCAGCCCCGCGTCGAACGACATCAGGTCGCGCACGGTGATCCCCCGCACGATCACCCGCGCGCTCCCGTCGCGCACGGCCACCACGGGGGGCCGCGGCACGTAGTTGTAGGTGTTCGCAAGGGAGAAGCAGTAGGCGCCCGTCGCGGGCACGGCCAGCAGGTCGCCGGGGGTCACATCCCCCGGAAGGTACTCGGCGTCCACGACGACGTCGCCGGATTCGCAGTGCTTGCCGACGACCCGCACGAGCACCGGGGCGTCGTCGCTGACGCGGGACGCGATGCGCGCCGAGAAGTCCGCGCCGTACAGCGCCGGGCGCGCGTTGTCGCTCATCCCGCCGTCCACGCTCACGTACAGGCGCTGCGCCGCGTCGCCGACCTCGACGGCCTTCGTCGTACCCACCTCGTACAGGGTGACGCCGGCCTGGCCCACGATGACCCGACCGGGCTCGAACGCGAGGTGCGGCATCCCGATCCCCCGGCGCGCGCACTCGATCGCGACGGCGTCCACGATGCCCGTGGCGAGCGCCTCGATCGGCGTCGGGTCATCGACCGACGTGTAGGCGATGCCGAAGCCGCCGCCGAGGTTGAGCACCGGGATCGGACCGCCCGCCAGCAGAGCCGCGTGCAGCTCGACGATGCGGGATGCCGACTCCTGGAATCCCGCGGTCCCGAAGATCTGCGAGCCGATGTGGCAGTGCAGGCCGACGAACTCCAGGCCCGCGGTGCGACGGATGCGTTCGACGACCGCCGGCGCCTCGTCGAGGGTGAAGCCGAACTTCTGGTCTTCGTGGGCGGTCGCGAGGAAGTCGTGCGTCTCGGCGTGCACGCCGCTGTTGACCCGCACGAGCACGGCCTGCGTCGCGGTGCCGCGCTGCACGATGCCGGTCAGCCGGTCCAGCTCGTTCCAGCTGTCGATCACGATGGACCCGATGCCGACGCCGACCGCGTTCTCGAGTTCGGGGACGCTCTTGTTGTTGCCGTGGAAGCCCAGACGCGCCGGGTCGGCGCCCGCCTCGAGGGCGATCGCGAGCTCTCCCCCGGTGCACACGTCGATCGCAAGTCCCTCGGCGGCGACCCAGCGCACGACCTCGGCGCACAGGAAGGCCTTGCCGGCGTAATAGACGCGGGCCTGCACCCCGTGGCGCTCTGCGGCGGCACGGAAGGCGCCGAGGGTGCGACGGGCGTGCGCGCGCACTTCGTCCTCGTCGATCACGTACACCGGCGTGCCGAACCGCTGTCGCAGTGCCGTGACCGCGACGCCGCCCACCTGCAGGATGCCGTCGTCGCCGCGCCGGGCGGATGCCGGCCAGACTCCTCCCGCGAGCGCGTTCGCGTCGTCGGGCGGCAGCAGCCAGTCCGGGGCGAGCGATGTGGAGGCGGACAACTCGGACCAATCGTGAACGGGTGGCTTCGGCGCGACTGCTGCGGGCGGTGCCCGTCTTCAGCGGAGTGCCGCGGCAGCGGGATGATCACGCGCCGGGCGTTCCCAGAAGTCTAGGGCACGGCATATGCCGCGCCCGGCCTCGATGACACAGGGGGTCGGGCTACTCGCACGTGCCCGTCTGCTGGAGGGCCGGATCGTTGACGATCGCCCCGTCGATGTCGAGATCGGCCACCACGGTCCCGTCCGTCACCGCGATGCTCGAGAGGGTGACTCCGGCAGGGATGTACTGGGCGATGCACACCGTGTAGTCGCGCAGGACCGCGTCGGCCACCCCGCCGAACTGACTGCGCAGCGCCTCGGCCGTGATCTGACTGCCCGCGACCTGCAGCGAGGCCGGCGAGAGGACGATGTCGCCGTCGACCGCCGAGGGCGTGAGGGCGATCGCGACCGGGACCGTGACGCCGAACAGGCGCAGGTCCGTCGCCATCGTGACATCCGGCGCCGCGAGTCCGAGCGAGTCGACCGGGAAGTTCTCGACCGTGCCCATCAGGGTGCGCAGCTGCTCCTGGTCGAGCACGACGGTGGCCGAGGCCGCGCCCGCCCCCGCGGTGCCGCGGATGTCGATGTCCTGCGCGTGGATGGTCACGTCGCCGACGAACGCGTCGAGCGCGACGTCGTCGGAGGAGATGGTGACGTCATCGAGCGACCCGCGGATCAGCTGGGGCAGCACCGCACCCTCCATCACGACGTCGATGTCCTGATCGGCCGGCAGCGAGAGCTGCGTGATCACCTGCTCGCGGATCGTCTTGGTCACGACGTCGCGGACGATCCATTCGCCGGCGAACCATGCCGCGACGGCCAGGCCCGCCACGATGACGAGCGCGACGATCCACGGCCACGCCCGGCGTCGCTTGCGCGGGGCGGGGGGCTCGGCGAAGGCGTAAGCGCCGGTCAACGGCTGCGTGGGTTGCGTGTCACCGGCGCTCATGATCTCCTACATCCGTTCCGGCGCGCTCACACCGAGCAGCCCCAAGCCGTTGCGCAGCACCTGTCCGGTGGCGTCGTTGAGCCACAGCCGCGTGCGGTGCACGGCCCCGATCGGCTCGTCGCCGAGCGGGATGATGCGGCAGTTGTCGTACCAGCGGTGGTACAGCCCCGAGAGCTCCTCCAAATACCGCGCGATCCGGTGCGGCTCGCGCACCTCCGCGGCGAACGCGACGATCCGCGGGAACTCCTGGAGGGCGCCCAGGAGCGCCGACTCGGTTTCGTGGTCCAGCAGTTCGGGAGCGAACTCGCTGCGGTCGACCCCGGAGGACGCCGCGTTGCGCGCGACGTTGTGGGTGCGCGCATGCGCGTACTGCACGTAGAAGACCGGGTTGTCGTTCGTGCGCCTCTGCAGGACGTCGAGGTCGACGTCGAGGTTCGAGTCGGCCGAGCTGCGCGTCAGCGCGTAGCGGGCGGCATCCACTCCGACGATCTCGACGAGGTCCTCCATGGTCACCACGGTGCCCGCCCGCTTGGACATGCGCACCGGCTGGCCGTCCTTCACCAGGTTCACCAGCTGGCCGATCAGGATCTGCAGGTTCACGCCGGGCTCGTCTCCGAACGCGGCGCACATCGCCATCATGCGCTGCACGTAGCCGTGGTGATCGGCGCCGAGCATGATGATGCAGCGGTTGAATCCGCGCTCGCGCTTGTCGAGGTAGTACGCCAGGTCGCCGGAGATGTAGGCGGGGGTGCCGTTCGAGCGGATCACGACGCGGTCCCGGTCGTCGCCGAACGTCGTGGAGCGCAGCCACACCGCACCTTCGGCTTCGAAGATGTGCCCCTGCTCGCGCAGGCGGTCGACCGCCCGTTCGACCGCGCCCGACGTGTGCAGATCGTTCTCGTGGAAGTACACGTCGAAGTCCACGCCGAACTCGTGCAGCGACTGCTTGATCTCGTCGAACATGAAGTTCACGCCGAGTTCGCGGAACGCCTCCTGCTGGGCGTCCGCGTCGAGCGCGTCGATGTCGCCCGGGTAGGCGAGCGCGACACGGCGGGCGATATCGCCGATGTAGTCCCCGCCGTAGCCGTCCTCGGGGGTCGGCTCGCCGCGGTGGGCGGCGACCAGGCTGCGGGCGTAGCGGTCGATCTGCGCGCCGTGATCGTTGAAGTAGTACTCCCGCGTGACGTGCGCCCCCTGCGAGGCGAGGATGCGGGCGAGCGAGTCGCCGACGGCGGCCCAGCGGGTCCCCCCGAGGTGGATCGGGCCCGTCGGGTTCGCGCTCACGAACTCGAGGTTGATGACCTCGTCGCTGCGGGAGTCGTTCGTCCCGAACGCGGCACCCGCCTCGACGATCGTCTTCGCGAGGGCGCCCGCCGCCGCGGCATCCAGGCGGATGTTGATGAACCCGGGACCCGCGACCTCGACGCTCGCGATCCCCGGCACGCGCGTGAGCCCCGCCGCGATCTCGGTCGCGAGCTCGCGCGGGTTGGCGCCGATCGACTTCGCGAGCTTGAGCGCCGCGTTGGACGCCCAGTCGCCGTGGTCGCGGTTCTTGGGGCGGTCCAACGGAAGATCGGATGCCGCGAGCCCTGCGCTCGACCCCTCGCGTCGCGCCTCGGCGATCGGTGACACGACGGCGAGCAGGTGCGCGGAGAGATCTTCGGGATTCATAGCCGCACCAGTCTAGGTGCGCGCGCCTGGGCGATCCGTGCGCGCGGGTCCCGCCGATCCGTACCGCTCGCCTGTCGCAAACCGCTGCCCGGACCCGCGGTTTGCGACAGGCGAGCAGGCCGGGTTGGGCGCGGGATCAGGCGATCTGGATCAGCGCGGTGAAGTCGTCGAGTGCGGGGTCGGATGCCGCGTCGTCGGGCAGATCCGCCGCACGCGTCTCCGGGCGCCCCTCCCCCTCGAGACCGTCCGCGGACGCGGAGTCGGGCACGACCCACGCGTCCACGCGCATGTGCGCGAGGCCGACGTGGCCGCCGTGGTAGCTCAGGAACGCGCAGTCGGCGGCATCCCGTCCGGTGGCGATCCGCACGAGCGATCGGCGGTTGGCCAGCTTCGTCGCGTCGATCACGTACCAGGCACCGTCGTGGTAGGCCTCGGCCACCGCATGGAAGTCCATCGGCCGCAGCCCCGGGGCGTAGCACGCGGCGTAGCGGGCGGGCATGTCCATCGCGCGCAGCAGCGAGATCACCACGTGCGCGTAGTCGCGGCACACGCCCTGGCCCGTCATGAGGGTCGTCACCGCGCTGTCGGTGCCCTGGCTGAGCCCGGGGGTGTAGGTCGTGCTCGTCGAGACGAACTCCGACACCGCGGCGATCAGGTCGTGACCCTGCAGACCGCGGAACTGGCGGCGCGCCTGGCCGAACACCTCGTCGGACTGGCAGTAGCGGCTCGGGCGCAGGTAGGTGATCGCCTCGAGATCGCTCGTGCGACCGCTCGTGGTCTGCCCGTCCACGGCCGCTTCGTAGCGCACTTCGAGCCGGCCGGCCTCACCCGTGAGGCGGTGCAGACGGCTCCCCGACTGGTCGACGATCTCGGTCCGCGTGTACACCCGGTCGCCCTGCGTGAACGTCAATTCCTCGCTCACGAGCGGCACACCCTGCGCCGCGGCGATCTGGAAGATGAGGTCGACGGACGACCCCAGTTCGAGGTCCAATTCGGCGGTCAGGACGCGTTGCACCGAAGTATCCTCGCACGCGGAATCGACCGCTTCGCGCGCGCGCCGAACTTCGCCTAGCCTCAGGGGGTGAACCCGCGCGCCGCCACCCGCAACGCGCGCGTTCGCTGGCTCCTGCTCGTGACCGCGATCGCCGTCGTCGGCGTCGCCGCAGTGGGTGCGCTGCGCCCGTGGACGCAGGCCCCGAAGGCCGCCGTGGCGACGGCCCAGGATGCCGCTCCCGCGGTGTCGGCACCCCGCCCGCTCGCCCTGTCCGATGCGCCGCGCGTGCTGATCTTCGGCGACTCGTGGACGTTCGGCTCGGGAGCGTCGCTGCCGGGCCTCGGCTTCGCGTACGTGCTCCGCGAGCGGCTCGGGTGGGACGCGGTGGTGGACGGCATCCGCGGCAGCGGATACCTCAAGCCGGGCCTGGACGGCGGCTCCTACGGCGAGCGCATCGCCGCGCTCGACCCGACACTCGACCCCGAGCTCGTGATCGTCGAGGGGTCGATCAACGATCGCCGACTGCCCGCGGCCGGCTACCGCGCGGCGGTTTCGGCGGCATGGGACTCGTTGGCGGCCCTGTATCCGAACGCGACGATCGTGATCCTCGGCCCCGCGCCTCAAGTGCTGCCCGTGCAGCCGACGACGGCGCGGATCGACACCGACCTCGCCGCACTGGCCGCCGAGCGTGGCTGGTCGTACATCTCGCCGATCTCCGAGGGATGGATCACCGACCAGAACTACGCGTCGGTGATCGACGTCTGGATGGGCCGCGACCACCCCTCGACGGCAGGGCACGCGTATCTCGCCAGCCGGCTCGCGGAAGACCTCGCCGAACTCGAAGCGCCCTCGGACGTCGTCGCGGATGCCCCGCACGACCCGGAGATCACCGGCCCCTGAGCCGCACGGCGGGGTGCGGGCCGGGTGATAACCTCGATCGGTACGCCTCCGTAGCTCAGGGGATAGAGCGTTGGTTTCCGGTACCAAAGGTCGCAGGTTCGATTCCTGTCGGGGGCACCAGTCGAAGGGCCGTCCCGCGTGGGCGGCCCTTCGTCGTCGGGGCCGCACCTCGACACGCAGCGCACCGAGCTCCGGGCACACGTAAGATCGGCCCGGAGCCGAAGCCCCGGGCCGATCATCTGCGATATTCGGTTTCCGTTTCCCGTTCCCTTTCGGGTCCGTTCCGTTTCTGTTATCGCTTCGCAGGACTAAACATACTCAGCGCCGAACCGTCGTCAAGAGTTCACCGCGAAGTCACTTCACCGTGAACATGAAGGTGAACTTCCTCGACGGCGACCTCACTCGTGACCGACGAGCTTGAGCCCGACCACGCAGCCGACCAGACCCAGGATCAGCAGCATCCGCACGATCGAGAACGGCTCGGCGCCGGTGATCATCGCGTACGCGACGGTCAGCGCCGCACCGATGCCCACCCACACGGCGTAGGCGGTACCGGTGGAGATGTCGCGCATCGCCCACGCGAGACCGCCCATGCTCGCCACGAGCGCCACGCCGAACACGACGGTCGGCCAGAGCTTCGTGAAGCCCTCGGACTTGCCGAGGGCCGTCGCCCAGACGGCCTCGAGGATGCCGGAAACGATGAGGATGACCCACGCCATGACTGTGCTCCTGGCCAGTCTTGTCGCTCACCGGGTACTGATCCGTCGTCCGGGGATCCGGGTGCGGATCCGTCTTCCACCCTAGCGATGCGCCCTGTGCACCTCCTGGGCAGAGCGGTCGGGATCAGACCAGGAAGAGCCCGTCCAGGATCCCGGGGTTGTGGGCGTGCACCAGCACGAGGAACACCACGGCGTCGAAGAGCAGATGCACGGTGACGACGTATCCGAGCGAGCGCGTGCGGTTGAAGATGTACGCCTGCACCAGCGCGAACGGGATCGTCAGGAGCGGCCCCCAGGCCTGGTACCCCAGTTCCCACAGGAACGACACGAACACGATCGCCTGCAGCACGTTGGCCTGCCAGTCCGGGAAATGCCGGCGCAGCAGCACGAACACCGTGCAGATGAAGAAGAGCTCGTCCCAGATGCCGACCGCCCCGACGCCGACGAACAGGCGCGCGATCAGTTCGGGCGTATCGACGACGGGCCAGTTCGTGTACACGCCCGAGGTGATGAAGTAGAACGGCAGGATCAGCCATCCGAGCGCGAGCACGCCGATCAGCCAGGACCACTGGAACCTGCTCCACCGGCCGCCGCCCCGCCACGGGAAGCGGATGGCGTAGTCGCGGTACACGTAGCGCGAGAGCACGTAGGGCACCGCCACGGCGCCACCGAGCGCCAGGCCGAAGCGCACGAACGCGAGGTTGTCCAGCTCCGCCGCGAGCGGGATCGCGCTGACGATGAGCATCCCGATGCTGATGAGGGACAGGTCGCGCACGAGACTCGGCGTGCGACGTGCGGGCGCGTCGGGTGACGGGATCGCCGAGGCGACGGATGCCGCGGCATCCGCATCCGTCCGCGAGCGCACGAGCCACGCCACGAGCATGCCCGCTGCGAGCAGGACCCACCCCAGCCAGGGGATGCGCAGCACGAAGAAGGCCGGCGCGGCCAGGCACACCAGGAGTGCCGGCACGAGCCCCACGGAGAGCGTCGGGCGGACGCCGATCACGGCGGCGGGATGGGCGGGCACCCCCTCAGTCTGTCAGCGGATGCTCGATCTCGTCCTTCGGCATGCGCGCCGCGAAGATCGCGATGAACGCGAAAGCCAGTGTCAGAACGCCCGCCGCGGTGAAGATCACCTGCAGCGAGAGCACTTCTGCGAGGGGTCCGGCGAGCGCCATCGACAGCGGCATCAGGGCGAGGGAGACGAAGAAGTCGAGGCTCGAGATCCGCCCCAGCATATGCCGCGGCACCCTCCGCTGCAGCAGGGTCCCCCAGATGACGTTCCCGTAGCTGAATCCGAAGCCGACGATGAAGAGCGATGCCATGAGCAGCCAGTACTGATCGGTGAACCCGACGATGATGAACGGAAGCGTGCTGAGGCCCCACACCAGGTTCATCGTCGTCAGATAGCGGCGCGGCAGCGGGCGGGATGACACGAAGATCGATCCGAGCACACCGCCCGCGCCGTACACGGCCAGCAGGAAGCCGAACAGACGCGGGTCCTCGCCGATCCGGTCGCGGATCAGGAACGGCAGCAGCACCTCTTCGGGCCCCACCACCACGAGCACCCACAGGGTCGCGTACAGCAGCGTCCACAGCAGCCAGGGCGTCCGCAGGGTGAAGACGACAGCTTCGCGCAGGTCGTGCAGCACTCCCCTCGCGGTCTGCTCGGACGGGGTCGTCTCGTCACCCGGGGCCGCAGAGTCGTCGTGCGGCGCCGGCTCGGGCCTGAGGAACAGCAGGATCACGAACGCGGCGCCGTGGGCGACGGCGATCGCGACGGCCGCGTGGGCGGGGATCAGGGCTGCCAGCAGCATGCCGGCGGCCGCGGGGCCCGCCGCCTGCTGCAGCGCCGGCCGGATGGCGCCCTCCAGCCCGTTCGCGGCGAGCAGCTGCCCGGGCGGGAGCAGCCGCGGAAGGATCGCACTGTACGCGGGGAAGAAGAATCCCGCCCCCGCCCCCAGGACGAACGCCACGACGACCAGCTGGGGGATGCCGACGGGCCCGTAGGCGCCGACCACGACGACCGAGGTGATCGCGAGGAAGTCCGCGAGCGACACCGCGCGCACGATGAACCGGCGCGACACCCGGTCGGCGACGATGCCGCCGGGGATCGCGCACAGCAGGAGCCCGGTCGCGTTGGATGCCGCCACGAGCGACAGGTCGACCGGCCCTCCGCCGACGGCGATCACCGCGTAGACCATCACGACCGCCCACATGCCGGCGGCGAAGATCGACAGCACGACGGCGCTGAACAGCGCCCGGAAGTCGCGATGCGCGAGGGGACGAAGGATCCGCCACCGATCCCGTGGAGCACCCACGCCCGTCACGGCGTCGGGCGCCGGGGCCGGTGCACCCTGCTCGGGGTCGGTCATCCCCGGTCCCGACGGCGGTAGGCGAGGTCGCGGATCGCCCGGCCGGCGCGGGCGCCCTTGCGCTCGAACGCCGTCAGCGCCCGGCCGTCGAACCGCTCCGCCCAGTCGCCCTCGAAGTCGCGCGCGAACTCGGGCGCGGCATCCATCACCTCGCGGATCTGGCGCGCGTACTGCTCCCAGTCGGTCGCGAGCCGCACGACTCCCCCGTCGCGCACGGCGCCCGCGACCGTCGCGGCGAACTCGGGCGTGACGAGGCGCCGCTTGTTGTGCTTGTTCTTGTGCCACGGGTCGGGGAAGAAGATCCACATCTCGTCCACGGATGCCGGGGGCAGCAGGTGCGCGAGGACCTCGGGGGCGTTCGCCTCGACGAGGCGCAGGTTCTCGACTCCGGCCTCCTCGGCGCCGAGCATCGTGCGCGCGAGGCCCGCCGTGAACACCTCGATCGCGAGGAAGTTGAGCTCGGGCCGCGCGGATGCCGCCGAGACGATCGCGTGCCCCTGGCCGGATCCGATCTCCACCACGAGCGGAGCCTCTCGACCCCATTCCGCGCTCGGGTCCACCGGCGAGCCGGCGCGGACGCTCGTCGCGGCCTCGTCGCGTGGCGGGTCGATCACGTACCGGGGCGCGAGGTCGGTCCACGCGCGCTCCTGACCGTCGGTCATCCGCCCGTTGCGGCGGACGAACGAGAGAGGGCGATCACGGAAGGTTGCGGGCTCGGACACCCCCTCAGGCTAACGACGGCGGACGACGAGCGCCCTAGGTCACGAAGTCGATCAGCTCCTCGACGCGTCCCAGCAGCGCCGGGTCGAGGTCGCGGTAGCTGTGCACCCGGCCGAGGATGCGCTGCCAGGCACGCGCGAGGTCGGCCGGCGTCTCGGACGGCCACCCCAGCGCGCGGCACGTGCCGACCTTGATGTCGCTGCCGCGAGGGACGTCGGGCCACCGCGCGATGCCCATCGCGCGCGGTGTCACGCACTGCCAGACGTCGACGTACGGGTGGCCGAGGATCTTCAGGTGCCCACCGTGCGGACCCCGCGCGATCGTGTCGGCGATGCGGGACTCCTTCGAGCCCGGCACGAGATGATCCACGAGCACGCCGTATCGCCGCTCGGCGCTGGGCGGGCGCTCGGCCAGCGCCGCCTCGAGCAGATCGATGCCCTGCAGGTACTCCACGACCACGCCCTCGGCGCGCAGGTCGTCTCCCCACACCTTCTCGACCAGCTCGGCGTCGTGGCGGCCTTCGACGAGGATCCGGCTCGCGCGTGCCACACGCGCGCGCTGCTCGGGCGCCGCGTAGGAGCCGGATGCCGTGCGCTGCCGAGCGGCTGGTGCGCGGAGCGACGGGGCGATCAGCACGACGTCGGCTCCGTCGACCAGGAAGCCGGGCCCGAGCGGGAACAGCCGCCGGCGACCGCTCCGGTCCTCGAGTTCGACGAGTCCCGACGAGAGCCCGACGACAGCGCCGCAGAAGCCGTCCGCGGCGACCTCGACCACCAGGTCGCCCTCTGCCTCGAGCCGCGGGATCTCACGCCGCCCGCGCGTGCGCCAACCGTCGGCCAGCACGTCCGTGCCGTATCGATCGTCCATGGTGCCTCCGAGACCGACAGGCTATCCGCGGACCGTGCGACTGCCCCGAAGCGACCCGCCCGAGGGATCGACCGCGACGGGTCTGCCGGGGTTCCGCGGCGCCGCCGGGCTTGCATAGACTCGATGTTCGGGGCCGGGACTGCGCGACCCCGAGGAGGGGAACGATGCCAGCGCGATGGGCACGGGCGCTCACGGGGATCCTCGGTCCGCTTCTGGCCGCGGCGCTGCTGTTCTCGGCCGCCGGCACCGCGCAGGCGACGGGCCCGGTTCAGCTCGGCACGGGCTACGTCCTCGACGACGTCGACGCGCTCACCTCGGCGCAGGAGGCCGAGGCTCAGGCTCGGCTGGAGCAGCTCAAGACCGACTCGGGCCTGGACCTGTGGGTGGTCTACGTCGACGAGTTCACCGCTCCGTCGAACTCGGAGGAATGGGCCAACGCCACCGCAGAGGCGAACGGACTGGGGCCGACCCAGTACCTGCTCGCCGTCGCGACCGGATCGCGGCAGTTCTATCTCTCCGGCGACTCGTCTGGTCCGATCTCGGGCGACCAGCTCGCCACGATCGAGCAGCGGCTCATTCAGCCGCAGCTCGCGGACGACGACTGGCTCGGCGCCATCGACGCCGCGGCGACGGGACTCGCCGATGCGGCCGGCGGCGGGTCCGGATCGGGCGCGGGCGGCGGCGGGGGCGGCATCCCGTTCGGGGTGATCGTCTTCCTCGTGATCGCCGCGATCGTCGTGATCGTGATCGTCGTCGTGGTGCGGCGCCGCCGGAAGGTGGCCGGCCCGTCGGGGCCGGGCGCCCCGGTCGAGCAGATCAGCCTCGAAGAGCTGGCACGGCGCGCGTCGAGCGCCCTCGTGGCCACCGACGATGCCGTCAAGACCAGCGATCAGGAGCTCGGCTTCGCGAAAGCCCAGTTCGGCGATGCCGCGACCGTCGAGTTCGCCGAAGCGCTGCAGACGGCGCGAGCGAACCTCAACTCGGCGTTCACCCTCAAGCAGCAGCTGGATGACGCCACCGAAGACACCGAGGAGCAGACGCGCGCCTGGAACGCGGAGATCATCCGGCTGTGCGAAGAGGCGAACGCAGGGCTGGACGAGAAGGCCGCGGCGTTCGACGAGCTGCGCCGGCTCGAGCAGAACGCGCCCGAGTCGCTCGCCCGGGTTCAGGAGCAGCGCGCGAAGGTGGCGGCGGCGGTGGACGCGGCTGACGAGCACCTGCGAACCCTCGCCGCGACCTACGCGCCGGAAGCCCTGGCCACGGTGGCCGACAATCCCGCGCAGGCGCGCCAGCGGATCGCCTTCGCCGATGAGCGGCTCGCGGCCGCGCAGACGGCGATCGCGGCCGGCAACGGCGGTGAAGCCGCCGTCAGCATCCGTGCGGCCGAGGAGGCCGTCGGGCAGGCGGGTCTGCTCGAGGACGCGATCGACAAGTTGGGCGCCGACTTCGCCGCCGGAGAGAGCAGCGCCACCGCGCTGATCACCGAGCTCGAGGGCGACATCGCCGCGGCATCCGCGTTGCCGGACAGCGACGGTCGCGTCGCCGCGGCGATCGCCGCAGCCCGCCAGCAGGTGGATGCGGCCCGGTCGAGTCTCGCCGGCACCGCCCGGCGCCCGCTCCAGACGCTGCAGGCGCTCGAGGCGGCGAACACGCAGATCGACGGGGTGGTCGAGGGCATCCGCGATGCGGCGGCCAAGGCGCAGCGCGCTCAGCAGATGGTCGGCCAGCAGATCCTGTCCGCGCAGGCGCAGGTCTCGGCAGCGGAGGACTTCATCGTCGCGCGGCGCGGCGCGATCGGCGCCGAGGCGCGCACCCGGCTCGCCGAGGCGGGCGCCGCGCTCGTGCAGGCCCAGCAGCTGCAGTCGACGGATCCGCAGCAGGCCCTGCAGTACGCGCAGCGGGCGAACCAGTTGGCCGGCCAGTCCATCCAGTACGCGCAGCACGACGTGAACTCGTTCCAGGGATCGGGCGGGGGCGGCATGTTCGGCGGGGGCGGTGGCGACGGCGGGATGCTGGGCGCGGTCCTCGGCGGCATCGTGATCAATTCGATGCTCGGAGGCGGGGGCGGCGGCCGCGGTGGTTCCTCCGGCGGCCTCGGCGGCGTCTTCGGTGGAGGCGGCGGCGGGCGCATGAGCCCCGGCAGCTTCGGCGGGGGCGGCACCCGCGGCCGAAGGGGAGGTGGCCGCTTCTGAGCACCCCGGCACGAGACCAGCACGCACACTCCGATACGTACGTTCCGCACCACCGATAGGAAGGAAACACGGATGGCCAAGCAGTCCATCTTCGGTCGCATCTCGACCCTCTTGAAGGCGAACATCAACTCGCTGCTCGACTCCGCCGAAGACCCGCAGAAGATGCTCGACCAGCTCGTCCGCGACTTCACGAACAGCATCGCCGACGCCGAGTCGGCGATCGCCGAGACGATCGGCAACCTCCGTCTGCTCGAGCGCGACCACGAGGAAGACGTCCAGGAAGCCGCCGAGTGGGGCAACAAGGCGCTCGCGGCGAGCAAGAAGGCCGACCAGCTGCGCACGGCGGGCAACACGGCGGATGCCGACAAGTTCGACAACCTCGCCAAGATCGCCCTCCAGCGCCAGATCGGTTCGGAGCGCGAAGCGAAGGCCGTCGAGCCGACAATCGAGTCGCAGACGGAGGTCGTCGCCAAGCTCAAGGACGGCCTGAACGGCATGAAGCAGAAGCTGGAGCAGCTCAAGAGCAAGCGCAGCGAACTGCTCGCGCGTGCCAAGACCGCCGAGGCGCAGAACAAGGTGCACGACGCGGTCAAGTCGATCGACGTCATGGACCCGACGAGCGAGCTCGGCCGCTTCGAGGACAAGGTGCGCCGCCAGGAGGCCCTCGCGGCCGGCAAGCAGGAGCTGGCCGCCTCGACCCTGGACGCGCAGTTCGAGAGCCTCGAGGACATGGGCGAGCTCACCGAGGTCGAGGCGCGCCTCGCCGAGCTCAAGGCCGGCGGAGCGCCCGCGCAGCAGGCGATCGACGCGCCGACCGCGCCGTACACGCCGTAGTTCCGGCATCGTGGACCCTCCGGTCGCTTCGGCGCACCGGAGGGTTCCGCGTGCGCGCACTCGGATGCGTCCGCGCATTCCGTGAGGGAGGATGAGGTCATGGCGCGATTCGTGATCGTCCCGCAGTGGCAGGGTTCGCCGTCCTCGCGCGCGATGCAGCTCATCGACGGAGCGCAGGCGATCTCGGGCGACCTCCCCCGCGCGTCGTGCACCACCGTCGAGGTGCCGCTCGAAGCCGGCGAGTCCGTCGAGACCGGCGTCCAGCGCTTCAGCACCCTGCGCCGCACGCGCGAGCTCGTCGACCTGGAGCTGTCGCCCGTGACCGAGCCGGTCATCGTGGTCGGCGGCGACTGCGGCGTCGCCGTGTCGGCCATCGCCCACGCGGCGCGGCAGCATCCGGGTCTCGCGGTCGTGTGGCTCGACGCGCACCCCGATCTCCACACTCCCGCGTCCTCGACGTCAGGCGCGTTCAGCGGCATGGCGCTTCGCGCCGTGCTCGGCGAGGGCGCCGACGGCCTGGTGGTCGATCCGGGCGCGGTCACCGCGTCCCGCGTCGTTCTCGCCGGGGCACGCGAATACGAACCGGCTGAAGAGGATGCCGCCGCGGAGATCGGGATGGCGAGGCTCGACGCCGGCGATCTCGCCGAGCCCGACGCGCTCGCGCGCGCAGTCGCGGCGACCGGCGCGACGGCGGTCTACATCCACGTCGACCTCGATGTCCTCGATCCGTCGGCGATGACCGGGGTGACGGCATCCGTCCCGTTCGGGGTCGCGCTGCCCGACCTCGTCGCCTCGATCGGGCGTGTGCGTGCCACCCTCCCGCTCGTCGGCTCGAGCATCACCGGGTTCGCGCCGTCCTCCCCCGCCGCCGCCGTCGACGATCTCGGAACGATCCTGAGGATCGTCGGAGCCCTCGCGTGAGCCCGATCCCCCCGCCGCCCGCGGGGTGGCGCGAGCGAGCCGACCGATCCCTCGCCCGCGGACGACGGGTCGACGCCTTCCTGCCGCTGCTGGACTCGCGCCTCGCCTACGCCGGCTACGTGTACGGCACGGCGGTCGGGTGGTTCTGGGGATCGATCTGGAGCACCGGACGCGTGGAGCGCCGAGAGGGACTGTGGGTCTTCCGCGGGATGCCGCGCTGGGCGTACCGGCGCGGTGGGGTGTGCGTCGGCGGGTGCTATCTCACCGGCGACGAGCCGGTCACCGACCGGATCCTGCGCCACGAGGCCGTGCACGCGCGGCAATGGCGGCGGTACGGCTTCCTGATGCCGGTGCTGTACCTGCTGGCGGGGCGGGATCCGCTGCGCAACAGGTTCGAGATCGAGGCCGGGCTGGAAGACGGCAACTACGTGCCGCGAGCGCGCTGAAACGGCGCGCCGGGATGGGAATCCTGGCGCGCCGCCGGCTCAGCTGCGAGGGATCACTCGTGCCCGCCCACGTGCGGGTTGCATCCCGTCACGAAGGGACCGCCGCCGAAGTCGACGATGACCTCGGCCGCCCCGCGCACGCTCGTCACGCCCGGGGCGTTCTTGGTGTGCCCCCAGTTCTGGACGTTCCCCGGACCGGCCGTCCCGCCTTCCGACCCGTCTTCCAGCCCGGAGTACACACACGCCGAGCGCGCGTGGTCGGGCCCGCGCGTGGGGTCGCCGTTGCCGTTGACCTCGCCGGCGAAGGCTGCTCCGCCGGTTCCCAGGATCAGCGCCGCGCAGATCGCGACGCCCGCCAGTGTCTTCTTCATCGCATGTCCTCACACTGCGCGAGCGCCCCCCACTTGCGCGCCCGCGAAACGGCCCCAGAAGTCGACAGCCGTATTTCTAGCACCGGCGGACACCGAGGACAAGGCCCCGGTCGTGCGAGGAAACGCCTCAGCGGGCGGTCGCGAGACCGAAGCGCTCGGGAGTGTGGATCGCGTCGGCCGAGACGCCGTTGCGGGCGGTGAGGTGGTCGACGATGTCGGCGGTTCCGAGGTAGCCGCCGAGCAGGGAGATGCGGGTGTGGTCCACGTCGTCGCAGAGCATCTCATCAGCCCATGCGGTGACCGCGCGGGCGAGGGCCTCACCCGGCGCGCACACCCGGCCCGTTCCCGGCGCCCCGCTGCGGGCGGCGCGGTCGAGCCACGTCACGACCATGCGACCGGGGACGACCAGCTCGCCCTGCCAGCCGGCATCCGGGATCTCGACGAAGACGCGGCCCGTCGAGCAGATCGGGAGCGTCGCCAGCAGCGCCTCGAGCTCGGCGAGCGAGGACTCGTCGGCCGTGATGAGGTGCTGAACGCGCGTGTGGCGGGACGACCGGCAGGCGGCGGCGTTGTGCTCGGTGGAATGCGACATGACACTGCCACTATAGCGTGAAGGAAGGGTTGCCTAACCTTCGTTTCGCTGAGAGACCGTCTCACCGTGCCGGAAGCAGGATCCTCCGCAGCTCGCGCACCTCGTCCTCGCCGATGCCGTGCGCGAGGAGGTAGTCGGTCGCCGAGCCGTATCGGGCGGAGACGTCGGCCAGCAGGGAGCGCATCACCGGCGCGGGCGAGCGCGTCGCGAGATCCTCCAGGTGCACCGCCTCGGGGTGCATCTTCGTGAGCATCTCGACGACGCGGGCGTTGCGCCACTGCGGCAGGAGCGCCTCCGTGCGCGCGTAGTCGGCGACGACGGCTTCCGTCTCGACGCCGACGGCGGCGAGGGCCAGTGCCACGGTCACACCCGTGCGGTCCTTCCCCACGGTGCAGTGCACGAGCACGGGCTGGTCGGTCACGATCCCGCGCACGACCTCTACCACGCGGTCGGCGGAGTCCTCGACGAGTCGCCGGTACATCTCATCGAGCGAGACGTCGTCCGCGAAGAACGAGGCGACCGACCCGAGGAACAGCGGCGAGCGCTGCACCTGCACCTCGAGATCGTCGAGGCGGCTCGGGGCGTGCGCGACCTCGTCATCGGCGCGGAGATCGATGATGCGCCGGATGCCGAGCGCGCGCAGCGCCTGGACGCCGGCCGGCTCGAGCTGCGCGAGATTGCCCGAGCGGAAGAGGACACCGGTCGCCGTGCGGCGGTCGCCCGCCGGGAGCCCGCCGACATCACGGAAGTTGACCGCACCGGCGACGGGCGGATCGGACGGCGTCGTCACCACGCGGCGCCCGAGGCGGCGTCGCGGTCCTCTCCGGCCAGGTCGTCGCGCGGCGGAGTGCTGTAGCGCCCGGCGATCGCCACGCGGTTGAAGGCGTTGATCGACACGAGGATCCAGCTGAGCCCCACGTACTCGGCCTCGGAGAGGATGCCGCCCACCCGGTCGTAGACCTCGTCGGAAAGGCCCTCGTCGGAGATGAACGTGTAGGCCTCGGCCAGCTCGAGACCCGCACGCTCGCGCTCGGAGAACACGCCGGACTCGCGCCACACCGGGAGCTGGGCGATCGTGTCCGCCGTGATGCCGGCCTTGGCCGCCCGCTCGACGTGCACGCGCACGCAGTAGGCGCACCCGTTGAGCTGCGACGCGTGGATCTGTACGAGTTCCTTGAGGCGGGCGTCGACGCCGGCCCCTTCCGCGATGGCACCGACCGACTTCGAGAACGCGGCGAGCGTCTTGTACGCGTCGGGAGCGGATTTCGACAGGTGCACGCGGGCTGGTTCGCTCATGAAGCAAGCCTAGGCTGACACCGTGACCGAACCCACTGATGAGTTCTCGTTCCTGACCGAGCAGGCCGCCGACTTCGGGATCGACGGCCCGATCCCGCCCGTCGAGCGCGTCGCCGTCGTCCTCGAGGACGGCCGGACGATCAGTGCGCTCCGGTACGGGAACACGCCACCCGTCGTGACGTTCCTGCATGGCGCGGGCCTGAACGCCCACACGTGGGACACGACGATCCTCGCGCTCGGACTGCCCGCCCTGTCGATCGACCTGCCCGGCCACGGCGACTCGTCGTGGCGCCCCGACGCGGCGTACACCGGCCGGCTCCTCGCGCCCGACGTCGCGCGGGCGATGCAGGAGTGGACGGACCGACCGCAGCTGCTCGTCGGGCAGTCGCTGGGCGCCCTCACCGCCGCGGCGGTCGCGGCATCCCGGCCCGATCTCGTGCGCGAGCTCGTGGTGATCGACATCACGCCGGGCGTCGACCCGAATGCCGGACCGACGCAGATCCGCGAGTTCTTCGCCGGGCCGACCGATTGGGCCACGCGGGACGAGATGGTCGATCGGGCGCTCGCCTTCGGACTGGGCGGGTCGCGGAAGGCCGCGGAGCGCGGCGTGTTCCTCAATTCGCGGCAGCGGGCCGACGGACGCTTCGAGTGGAAGCACCACTTCGCCCACCTGGCCGCGGCGGCGGCGAACGCCTCGGCGGACAGTCCCGCCCCCTCCGCCCCCTCTCCGGACGCGGTCGCCGGCGTGCTCTCGGCCAGCGGGTGGGACGACCTCGTGGCCGTGACCGCCCCCGTTACGCTGATCCGCGGAGACCACGGGTACGTGACGGATGCCGATGCCGCGGAGTTCCAGGATCGCCTGCCGCAGGCATCCCTCGAGGTGGTCCCGTCGGGTCACAACGTGCAGGAAGAGCTGCCCGTCGCGCTCGGAGCGCGCCTGCGGACCCTCTCCGGGAAGGGTTAACGCTTCTGTTGCGTTCCGTGTAGCGGGCGCATGAGCACCTCTTCGCGTTCTCTAGGCTGGACTATCGGACCGATCCGACCCGTCAGGAACGCCCGCCCGAGGCATCCGCACAGCAACGGATGATCTCCGAAAGGACCCCCATGCTTCGCCGCACCGCCCTCGCCGCCACTGCTCTGCTCGCCGCCGGCGCGCTCCTGCTCACCGCCTGCACCGGCGGATCCTCGCCCGACCCGACGACGACCGCGGAGCCGGACGCCGACGCGTCGGCGGTCATCCGCCTGGTGCTGGAGCCCGGCAACCTCGACATCCGCGAGACCGCCGGCGCCGCACTCGACCAGATCCTGGTCGACAACATCTACCAGGGGCTGGTCTCGCGCACTCCGGAGCAGGAGATCGTGCCGGCGCTCGCCGAGGACTGGGACGTTTCGGCCGACGGCCTCACCTACACGTTCACACTGCGCGAGGGCGTGACCTTCCACGACGGCCAGGAGCTCACGCCGCAGGATGTGGTGTGGTCGCTGCAGACGCGCCAGGCCACGGCGGAGTGGCGTGATTCCGCCCGGCTCGCGAACATCTCGTCGATCACGGCCGACGGTCAGGAGATCACCCTGACGCTGGCCGAGCCCGACTCGAGCCTGCTGTGGAACCTGACCGGACGCGCCGGGATCATCCTCAAGGAGGGCGACACCGTCGACTACAAGACGAAGGCGAACGGCACCGGCCCCTTCACGCTCTCGAGCTGGAAGCAGGGCGACAGCATCACGTTCGCGCGCAACGAGGACTACTGGGGCGAGAAGGCCAAGGTCGCCGAGGTCGTCTTCGCCTACATCCCCGACAACCAGGCGGCGCTGAATGCCGCACTCGCCGGCGAAGTGGATGCCGTCACCGGGTTCGACGCGAACCTCAAGGAGCAGGTCGAGGCGACCGGCGACTTCTCGCTCGTCCTGGGCGCCTCCACGGACAAGGGCACGCTCGCGTTCAACCAGGCACCGGGCAGCCCGCTCGCCGATCAGCGCGTGCGTCAGGCGATCCGTCAGGCGATCGATCACGAAGCCTTCGTCGAGGCGCTCGCCTCGGGCGAGACCCTCTACGGTCCCATCCCCCAGCTCGACCCGGGTTATGAAGACCTCGCGGACGTCGCCCCGTACGACCCCGAGGCCGCGAAGGCGCTTCTGGCCGAAGCCGGCGTGGAGGACCTCACCCTCGAGCTCACGATCCCGAGCTTCTACTCGACGACGATTCCGCAGATCCTCGTGTCCGATCTCAACGAGGTCGGCATCACGCTGCAGGTCAACAGCGTCGACTTCCCGACGTGGCTGAACGACGTGTACGTCAACAAGGACTACGACCTCAGCTTCGTGCTGCACACCGAGGCGCACGACTTCGAGAACTGGGCGAACCCCGACTACTACTTCACGTACGACAACCCCGAGGTGCAGTCGCTGTACGCGCAGTCGCTTGCCGCGACCGACCCCGATCAGGCCGCGGACCTGCTCGCGCAGGCGGCCCGCATCGTCTCGGAGGACGCCGGCGGCGACTGGCTGTACAACGGCGCCTCCGTCGTCGCGGTCGGCACTAGCATCACCGGTATGCCCTCGATCAACGTGAACGAGCGCCTCAATCTCGCAGAGCTCGCCAAGAGCAACGGGTGATCCGCTACACGCTGACACGAACGGCCCTGCTCCTGCTCGGGCTCCTCGTCGCCAGCGTGCTGATCTTCCTCACCCTGCGGGTGCTGCCCGGTGACATCGCGCAGCTGATCGCCGGAACCAACAGCACTCCGGAGCAGATCGAAGCGATCCGGGAGCGCCTGGGGCTGAACCAGCCGCTCCCCGCACAGTACGTCGAGTGGATCGCCGGGATCTTCCGCGGTGATCTGGGCTCGTCACTCCTGACCGGCGCGAGCGTGATGGACGAGCTCGCCGAGAAGGCGCAGGTCACCGTGCCGCTCGGCATCCTGGCCCTCGCCGTCGCGATCCTGTTCAGCCTGCCGCTCGGCGTGATCTCGGCGATGCGTCGCGGCCGGCGCGGCGGCACGGCGCTCAGCGTCGGCGCCCAGTCCCTCGCGGCGGTTCCGGTGGTGTGGGCGGGCATGATGCTCGTGGTCGTCTTCGCGGTCTGGCTCGGCTGGCTCCCCGCGCAGGGTTTCCCTCGCGCGGGCTGGAACGATCCGGCGGCGGCGCTGCGCGCGCTCGTGCTGCCCGCGCTCACGATCGGCATCGTCGAGGGCGCGATGCTCATGCGGTTCGTCCGCAGCGCCACGATGCAGGCGGTCGGCCAGGACTACGTGCGCACCGCTGCGGCGAAGGGGCTCACCCGCAACGCCGCGCTCATCCGCCACGGCCTGCCCAACGTCGGCCTGTCGGTCATCACCGTTCTCGGTCTGCAGGTCGCCGGGATCATCGTGGGGGCGGTCGTGATCGAGCAGCTGTTCTCGCTCCCGGGCATCGGACGCATGCTGGTCGCCGACGTCAGCGCCCGCGACCTGCCCAAGGTGCAGGGCGAACTGCTGGTGCTGACCGGCTTCGTGCTCGTCGTCGGGTTCGTCGTGGATCTCGTGCACCGTGTGATCGACCCGCGGCAGAGGGAGTCCGCGACGTGAGCACCGCCGGCGTGAAGAGATCCCGACCCCGTCGCTGGACGTGGCTGCGTCGGCTGTGGGGGCTGTCCACCGGCCGGTTCGGACTGATCGTGGTGGCGGTCGTGGTCCTCACCGCGATCGTCGCGCGCTTCTGGACGCCGTTCGACCCGCAGCAGGTCTCGATCGCCGATCGGTGGGCGCCGCCGGGCTGGCCGCACCTGCTCGGCACCGACGGCACGGGGCGCGACATCCTGTCCCTCGTGATGGCCGGGTCGCGGACGACGGTGATCGTGGCGATCGGCGCCGGCGTGATCGCGACCGTGATCGGCGTCGCACTCGCCGCCCTGGGCGCCCTCACCACGCGGTGGGTGCGCGAGTCGGTCGCGGTGCTCGTGGACATCCTGATCGCATTCCCGGTGCTGATCATCGCGATGATGATCTCCGCCGTGTGGGGCGGCTCGCTCTGGGTCGTGATCTGGTCGGTCGGCATCGGCTTCGGCGTCAACATCGCGCGCGTCACCCGCCCCGAGCTGCGGCGCGTGCTGCAGAGCGACTTCGTGCTCGCCGGCCGCGCCGCCGGGCTGACCCCGACGCAGAACCTCGCCCGGCACCTGCTCCCGAACGTCGCGCCGGTCTTCATCGTGCAGCTCTCGTGGGGCATGGCCGTCGCGGTGCTCGCGGAGGCGGGGCTGTCCTACCTCGGGTTCGGCGCACCCGTCACCGAGCCGTCGTGGGGCCTGCTGCTGAAAGAGCTGCAGCAGTACATCTCGGTCTACCCGCTCTCAGTGCTCTGGCCGGGGCTGGCGATCACCTTCACCGTGCTCGGACTGAACCTGCTGGGTGACGCGCTGCGCGAGGCGACCGACCCCACGCTCTCGCGGGGGCGCGACCCGCTGCATCCGCCCCGCGGAGCGATCCGCCACGTGCCGGAGGTGGTCGCATGAGCCTCGAGGTCACCGACCTGACGGTCGACATCGCCGGGCGACGGGTCGTCGACGGCGTGAGCTTCGCGGTGCCCGACGGCGCGCGCGTCGGGCTCATTGGCGAATCCGGTTCGGGCAAGTCGCTCACCGCACTCGCGATCCTGGGACTCCTCCCCGACGGCGCCGACGCCGGCGGCAGCGTGCGGTGGAACGGTCGCGAGCTCATCGGCATGCCGGACCGCGAGCTCGCGACGCTGCGCGGCGACGAGATCGGCATCGTGTTCCAGGAGCCGCGCACCGCGCTCAATCCGATCCGCACGATCGGGCGGCAGATCGCGGAGGCCATCCGGATCCACGAGGACATCCCGCGGCGGGAGGCCCGCGTGCGCGCCGTCGCGGAAGCCGCTCGCGTCGCACTCCCCGACCCCGAGACCATCGTCGCCCGCTACCCGCACCAGCTCTCCGGCGGTCAGCGCCAGCGCGCGGCGATCGCGATCGCGCTCGCGTGCCGCCCGCGCCTGCTCATCGCAGACGAACCCACGACCGCCCTCGATGTCACGATCCAGGCCGAGATCCTCGATCTCCTCCTGTCGCTGGTCGAGGACGACGGGATGTCGCTCGTCTTCATCACCCACGACCTCGCGGTGCTCTCCCGGATCGCGACGCACGGGGTCGTGCTCGAGGACGGACGAGTGATCGAGGAGGCACCCGTCTCCACCCTGCTGACCGCCCCCGCCTCCCCCGTGACCCGGGGGCTCCTGCGCGATGCCACCGCCACCCTGTGGCGACCGCAGGGCACCGGGAAGGAGCGGCCGTGAGCGACACCCGAGAGCCCGGTGGCCGCGTGCTCCTGCGTGCGCGAGGACTGACGCGCCGGCATCCGCTTCCCAAAACGGGCCTGTTCGAGCGCACGACCTTCATGACCGCGCTGGATGACGCCGATCTCGACGTGCGCGAAGGCTCGGCCGTCGGGATCATCGGCGAGTCCGGGTCGGGCAAGTCGACCCTGGTGCGGCTGCTGCTCGGTCTGGACACCCCGACGTCCGGCACCGTCGAGTTCGACGGACGCGCCGTGGATGCCGGAGCCCGCGCGCACGCACTGCACTGGCTGCGCCGCGGGACGGGCATCGTGTTCCAGGATCCTTACGCGTCGCTGGACCCGCGGATGAGCATCGGCCGGATCGTGGGCGAGCCGCTGTGGGCGCTCGGGATCGAGGGCGATCGCCGCGCCCGCGTGCGCGAGGTGCTCGAAGAGGTGGGCCTGGAGGCCGACATGGCCGAGCGCTACCCGCACGAGTTCTCGGGCGGCCAGCGGCAGCGCATCGCGATCGCGCGCGCCGTGGTGCATCGGCCGAAGCTGCTCGTGGGCGACGAGCCGCTCTCCGCACTGGATGTGACGGTCCGGGCGCAGATCCTCGAGCTGCTCGCGGAGCTGCGCGCCCGGGACGGCCTCACGCTCCTGCTCGTCTCGCACGACATCGGGGTGGTGCAGAACCTGTGCGACGAGGTGATCGTCATGAAGGACGGCCGGATCGTGGAAGACGGGCCGACCGAGAAGGTGCTGCTGCAGCCGCAGGTCGCCTACACGCGCCGGCTCCTGGCCTCGATCCCCGTGATCGACGCCGATCTCGCCTGAGCCCTCGGGCTCGGGCTCGGGCTCGGGCTGCTCGCCTGTCACTATCCGCGGGTTCAACCGGCGGATCGTGACAGGCGAACGGGTTCCCGCTCCTGCACAGGATCGCCGACGGACAAGGAGTCCACGAGGGCGTGTCAACGGGGGCGAAGCCGGCACAGCCGACGTCACGATGGGCGGATGCTGCGCGAACCGCTTCCCGGCCGACTCGGGAGCCGCTTCCGGGTCGCGCAGGCGTTGGCCGCGGGAGTCTCCGAAGGTCGGCTGCGTGCGGGAGACCTGCGGGCGCCCTTCCACGGCATCCGCGCCCGGACCGACCCGGAGCTCCCGCTCGACCGCTTCGGCATCTCGCGGGGCGAGCTCGAGCGCGTTCACCTCCAGCGCACGTGGGAGTACTCGGCCTGGATGCCGCGCGGACACTTCTTCAGCCACGTGACGGCCGCCGTGCTGTGGGGGATGCCGCTCCCTCCGCACCTGCTCCGGGCCGCGCCGATCGACATCGGCGTGATGGCACCGGCGAGGCTGCCCCGCGGCCGTGGGGTGCGGGGGCACCAGACCACGGCGTCACTGACCAGGGTGAGGCGGGACCCTTCCTTCGGGGTTCCCGTCACGAGTCCGGCATCGACCTGGGCGATGCTCGGCCGCATCCTGACCGATCCGTACGACCTGGTCGCCGCCGCGGATGCCGTGGTCCGGGACTGGCGGGTCCACCGCCCGTTGGCGACCCTGCGACACCTGGAGGCGGCGGTCTTCGGCGGGCGACGCGTCGGCATCGGCGCACTGCGATCAGTCCTGCCGCGCGTGCGGACGCGCTCCGCTTCGCGTCCCGAGTCCCACCTGCGGCTCACCCTCATCGACGCCGGGCTGGGCGAGCCCGAACTCAACCACGACATCTTCGAGGCCGGCATCCGTCTCGCGTGCGTCGATCAGGCCTATCCGGCGCTGAAGATCGCCCTCGAGTACGAGGGCGAGCACCACCTGACCGATCCCGGCCAGTGGGCGCTCGACATCCGCCGATATGAGCATCTCGCCGCGGCGGGCTGGCAGGTGATCCGCGTGACGAAGGCCGACCTCTTCACCACGCCCCACGCGCTGGTGAGCCGTGTCCGCGCGGCGATCGCCCAGCGCCGCTGACCCCGCGAAACCGCCCGCCTGGACTGCTCGCCTGTCACAATCAGTGGGTTCGACCCGCGGATTGTGACAGGCGAGCAGTCCCGGCGGGGCCGCGCCGGGCGTCGGGAGGCGCGGCTAGCCTCGAAGCATGATGCATGCGATCGTCCCGCCGTACCTGCTGGCCAGGATCGCCGCGACGCGCGAGCCCACGTGGGCGCGTGCGGCCCAGGCAGCACGTGCGACGCTCGAGACCCGGCGCGAGTACCGCCCGCTGCGCTCCCGCATCCGGATGTCCATCGAGGAGCCGGGAACGCTCGTCATCGAGAGCGCGCCCGCGCCCGACCGCACGATCTCGGATGCCGGATCGCTCGAGCGCCTGCCGGGCAGGCGCGTGCGCGGCGAGGACGACCCGCCGACCGGAGACCCCGCGGTCGATGAGGCGTTCGACGGCCTCGGTGCGACCTTCGACTTCTTCTGGGACGCGTACCAGCGCAACGGGATCGACGGCGCCGGCGCCGCGCTCCTGGCCACCGTGCACTACGGCGAGGACTACGACAACGCGTTCTGGAACGGCGAGCGCATGGTCTTCGGCGACGGCGACGGCGAGGTGTTCGCGGGCTTCACCGGGTCGCTGACAGTGATCGCGCACGAGCTGACGCACGGGGTGACCGAATTCGAGGGCGGTCTTGTCTACCAGGGGCAGTCGGGCGCCCTCAACGAGTCCTTGTCGGACGTGTTCGGGGCGCTCACCGAGCAGCATCAGCTCGGTCAGAGCGCCGAGGAGGCGTCGTGGCTGATCGGCGAGGGCATCTTCACCCCCGCGGTGCAGGGTGTCGCGCTGCGCTCGATGGCCGCGCCCGGCACCGCGTACGACGACGACGTGCTCGGCCGCGACCCGCAGCCCGCCCACATGGACGCGTACGTCCAGACCGACGACGACAACGGCGGCGTGCACATCAACTCCGGCATCCCGAATCACGCGTTCTACCTCGTCGCCCGCGCGCTGGGCGGGCGGGCGTGGGAGCGCGCGGGACTCATCTGGTACCGCACGCTGACCTCCGGAACCGTCCCCCCGACCGCGGACTTCGCGGCGTTCGCACGCGCGAGCGTCAGCGCGGCCGAGGCGGAGTACGGTGAAGGATCGGAGGAGGTCGACGCCGTCCGGGAGGGCTGGAGGGGCGTCGGCGTGATCGATGACGGCACCGACACCGCCGCAGGCTGACGACGCGCCCGGCACCGACGACGGCAGGCGCCCGGATCAGCCGACGGATGCCGGTGCCGACCAGGTCGTGGCGATCGCGGTCACCGTGACGCGCACCGGCGGGTTCGCGGGTCTGCGCCGCACGTGGCACGCCCAGCCCGACACGAGCGACGCACCCCATTGGATCGCCCTCATCGACGGCTGCCCCTGGGATGCCGCGGCGCCAGACCGGCCGATCCCCCCGAGCGGGGCCGATCGCTTCCAGTGGCGGGTGGATGCGAAGTGCGGGGATTCGGCGCGCGCGGCGGCGCTGGCCGACCCCGAGGTCGAGGGGCCGTGGCGCGAGCTGATCGACGCGGTCCGCGGCGCACAGCGGGGCCGCACCACCCCGCGCGACGCGCGTTGATCAGCGACCGAACAGACCGCGCTTCTTCGCGGGCTTGAGGTGCTTCTGCAGGGAGATCGTGCCCAGCCAGCGGCCGAACTTGAACCCCACGCGGCCCATGCGTCCGACCTCGACGAAGCCGAGCTTCTCGTGCAGGGCCACCGAGGCCTCGGCCCCCTTGTCGCTGATGACGGCGACCATCTCGCGGATGCCGGCATCCTGGCACGCCTCGATCAGCGCCCCCAGGAGCGCGCGTCCGAGTCCTTTCCCGGCGGCGGCGTGCCCGAGGTAGATCGACGTCTCGACCGAATAGCGATAGGCCGACTTGCTCGACATCGGCTGCACGAGCGCGTACCCGAGGATCTGGCCCGACGGCGACTCGGCCACCAGGAACGGCAGACCGAGTTTCGACAGCTGCGCGGCCTTGTCGCGCCACTGGCCCAGCGACCACTTCTTCTCGTCGAACGTCACGACGGAGTTCGTCACGTAGTAGTTGTAGATCTCCCGCACATCGGGGATGTCGCGCTCCTGGAACGGCCGGATCACGTACGAGAACGCCGCTTCCGGCGGCGCGGGCTTGCGCAGGTGCCACGGCAGCCGGCGCCGGTCCCGTTCGTATTCCTCCTCGAGCATCCCGTCAGCCTACGCTCGGGCCGGGATCCGCCAGTCGACCGGCGCCGCCCCCTGCTGAGCCAGCGCATCGTTCGCACGCGAGAACGGTCGTGAGCCGAAGAAGCCCCGGCTCGCCGACAGCGGAGACGGATGCGGCGACTCGATGATCGGGGTCGACCCGAGCAGCGGACGGAGGTTCGCGGCATCCCGCCCCCAGAGGATGGCGACCAGGGCGCCGTCTCGCGCGACAAGCTCGCGGATCGCGTGCTCGGTCACCTTCTCCCAGCCCCAGCCCCGGTGCGACGCGGGCGCGCCGGGCGCGACGGTGAGCACCCTGTTCAACAGCAGCACGCCCTGATCGCTCCACGCCGACAGGTCGCCGTGCAGGGCGGGCGGGATGCCGAGATCGGAGTCCAGCTCGCGATAGATGTTCGCCAGGCTCCGCGGCAGCGGACGGACGTGCTCGTCGACCGCGAACGACAGGCCGATCGGGTGCCCCGGCGTCGGATAGGGGTCCTGGCCGACGATGAGCACCCGGACGCCTGCCAGCGGCCGCTGGAACGCACGCAGCACGTTCTCCCCCGCCGGCAGATAGCGGCGCCCCGCGGCGACTTCGCCGCGGAGCCGTTCGCCGAGCGCGGCGATGTCAGGCGCGACGGGTTCGAGCGCTCGAGCCCAGCCCGGGTCCATGAGCCCCGCGTCGGCGAGTTCGGGCAGCGACATCGCCACGGCTCATGCTCCTTCGCCGTCGGTCACGCTCCCCCGCCACGACCAGGGGAAGTCGATCCACAGCGAGGTCTCCCGCCAGGCGTAGTCGGGCGTCGAGATCGAGCCGGGCTTCGTGTAGATCGTGACCGAGCGCACGTCCGCGCCGCGATCGCGCAGCAGCGAGACCGCGAGCGCGAGCGTGCGTCCGCTGTCGGCGACGTCGTCGACCAGGAGCACGCGGCGCCCTTCGAGGTAGGTGATGTCCAGTTCGGGCGGGAGCAGTTCGGGCGCGTCGAGCACCGTGCCGATGCCGGTGTAGAACTCGACGTTCAGCGCGCCGCAGTTCTTCACTCCCAGGGCGTACGAGATCGCTCCTGCCGGCAGCAGTCCGCCGCGCGCGATCGCGACGACCACCTCCGGGACGAACCCGTCGCGGAGGATCTCGCGCGCGAGTTCGCGCGAGGCCTCACCGAAGTCCTCCCACGAGAGCCGCTCCCGCTCGTCCGTCGCCTGCGCCATGCCGCCGCCTTCCTCTGGGTGTCGTGTGACCGCGGCCGCGCTCAGTCCGCGCCGCCGCGCACGCGGAGGGGACCGCGCGCGAGCAGATGCTGGGCCGACTGGGCGACCGGTCGCATCGTGATGAGGTCGAGGTTGATGTGACCGGGCGCGTTGAGCGCGTACGCGATCACGTCGGCGACGTCGGCCGCGGTCAGCGGGTTCTCGACGCCTTCGTACACGCGCTCGGCGGCATCCCGATCTCCGCCCAGGCGGTTCAGGGTGAACTCCTCGGTGTAGACCATCCCGGGGGCGATCTCGATCACGCGGATCGGCTCGCCGTTCAGCTCGAGCCTCAGAACGTGGGCGAGCATGCCCTCGGCGGCCTTCGCCGCGTTGTAGCCGGAGCCGCCCGGATACGCCGTGAACGCCGCGGTCGACGTGACGAACAGCGTGTCGGCATGGCCGTCGGATGCCGCCGCCTCGCGCAGCTGCGGCAGGAGCGCGGCGACCAGCCGCTGCGCGGACAGCACGTTGACCTCGAACATCCACTGCCAGTCGGCGGGGCGCGCGTCTTCGACGCGGTCGGTCCCGCGAGCACCGCCGGCGACCTGCACGAGGGCGTGCACCGGTCCGCTCTCGGCCAGCCACGCGGCGAGCGCGTCCACGTCCTCCTGGCGGGTGAGGTCGGCGGCGAACGCGACGGCACCGGTCTCGGCCTCGAGCGCCTGGAGGCGGTCCGCCCGCCGTGCGACGCCGACGACGTCCCACCCGGTCTCGCGCAGGATCCGCACCGCAGCCTCGCCGATGCCCGAGCTCGCCCCTGTCACCACTGCACGTCGGTTCGCCATGCCTCCACGCTACCCACCGCGCGCCGCGATCGAGACCCGGGATGCACCGGGAGGCCGTGGTCGCCTCCCGCGGTGTTACGTAACATTTCCCGTCCGTTGTTGACACGCGGCGGCATCCCTACTCTCGATGCAGGCCGCGGCGACCGCCCGAGCCGACCTTCCTACCCGATGGAGCACGCACATGTCCGCACCCGAGAACTGGCGCTTCGAGACCAAGCAGATCCA
>JAESFR010000144.1_pt1 | contig 51836 bp, 51 predicted proteins | sample 9266191 | NCBI WGS metagenome assembly JAESFR01 (sample SAMN14503063, study PRJNA617104) | algae metagenome | isolation source: Pleurocapsa minor HA4230-MV1 and co-occurring heterotrophs from cement on... | place: USA: Nuuanu Pali Lookout, Hawaii | collected 2009-07-20
CTGGCGGGAATAGGCCCCGAGCAGCGGCGTGATGGCCTCGCACCCGCGATCGAGATCGGAGTGCGTGCTGATGTGCTCCTGGAGCCACGCGGTGCGCAGCGCTTCGCGCGCGCGGAACGACAGCGCGGAAACGGCATTGGCGTTCATGCCGAGGAGGGAGGCGGTGTGCTCGCGCGAGTAGCCCTCGACCTCGGTGTACCAGAGCACCTCCTGCCAGCGGCTGGGAAGCGACAGGAACGCCCGCGCGGTCGCCGACCCGTCGAAACTGCGCATCGAGGCGACATCCGCTCCGCGGTCGCCGACGACCTCTTCGATCGCGTCACCCGCCGGCTCGGTCCGGCGCGAGCGCACCATCGAGATGTAGGTGTTGCGCACCGCCGAGCGGATGTAGAAGCGGAAGTCCTCTTCGGGGCCCTTGCCGGCCCTGATGGCCGAGTAGACCTTAAGGAACGCCTCGGACACCACGTCGTCGGCATCCGTGCGCGTGAGCGTCTTGGCGTATTTGAGCGCGCTGACGGAATGGCGCGCGTAGAGCGCTCCATACGCACGTCGTGAACCGGTCCGGGTTGCGCGCACGAGTTCGGCGTCGCTCAATTCCCCAAAATCGATACGAACATGCGACGATCCCACATCGTCAGCCATGGATCATGCCTATCACGCAGTGTCCGGTAACGGAAGCGGACAGGGACGGACCTGGGCGAAAACAGAGTAAGGGCCGGCGTCGACTTCTGGGGATGAAACCAAGCGACGTCGGCCCAGGCACTGTTGGGGCAGCACCGTGAAGCACGTGTTGCTCTACTTCACAACTCCAGGACGCGCAGACCGCGGATCCATTACGCGGAAATCGGAAAACTTTTCACGGACTTCCCGCACCGCAGATCACGGCTCGAGGATGACGTTCAGAAGCTGCAGGCTCTTGGCGATGTCGACGGTCGACTCGAGGAGCCACTGAGTCTGCAGTCCGTCGGATGCCGCGATCACCAGGGCCGCCATCGCGTCGGGTTCGATGCCGGTGCGGATCGTCCCGGCATCCTGACCCGCTCGGATGAGCTCGGTGATCCGCTCGCGGATGCGCGCGAAGCGTGCCGCGAAGAACTCGCGCGAGAACTGCTTGTCGGGCTCGAGCGATCCTGCCAGGAGCGAGGTGTAGAGGGCGACGAACCCGGGGATCGTCACGTTCCGCTCCGCGGCCCGCACCATCGTGCCGACGACTTCGTCTTCGTCGCGCGGATCGGCGCGGCGCAGCTCCCAGTTGCGGAGCACCTCGACCAGCAGCTCCTCCCGCGAGCCGAAGTAGTGCAACAGCGCCGCGTGTGAGACGCCGATCCGCTCGGCGATCGCGCGGAGCGACGTGCCCTCCGCCCCCTTCGCGGCGAACACCTCGATCGCGCGATCGAGGATCTCCTGCCGGCGGGCCAGACCCTTCGCGTACGACCGCGACGGCCTCGCAGTCGCTGCGGCGGCGTCCGTTCCGGCGGCGGTCTCGTCCATTCACGAAGCGTATCAACAGAAAACCTCCACATGGTGGTTTTTTCTGGTACCGTTCCCATGACGCAATGACGCCCCTCAGAAAGCAGGAACACCCATGACCTCTCCGGCCATCTCCGTCCAGCTGTGGACCGTGCGCGACGAACTCGAGGCAGATCTGGACGGCACGCTCGCGAAGCTGGCCGCCATCGGCTTCACGAACGTGGAGGCGTTCGGATTCGTCTCCCGCGCCGACGAACTCGCCGCCGCCTTCGCTCGCCACGGAATCTCCTCCCCGACCGGCCACGCCTCGCTCGCCTCGGGCACCGAGAACCCGTTCGATGCCTCGATCAAGGTCCCGACCCCCGACGAGGTGTTCGCCGCCGCCAAGACGCTCGGCATGACCACGGTGTTCGACCCGTTCGTCGCGCCCGACCGCTGGGAGAGCGTCGAGGAGATCGCCAAGACCGCCGAGGCCCTCAACGCGGCCGCCGCGATCGGCGCCGAGCACGGCATCACGGTCGGCTACCACAATCACAACCAGGAGTTCTTGAACAAGATCGACGGGCGCTTCCCGCTCGAGATCTTCGCCGAGCTGCTCGACCCCTCGGTGGGCCTGGAGCTCGACCTGTACTGGGCCTCCGCCGGCGGCGCCGACGTCGCGGCACTCGTCGAGCGCCTCGGTGACCGCGTCACCGCCCTGCACGTCAAGGACGGCACGCTCGAACCGCTGCCGACCCTCGGCGCGATCCCGACCGATCAGGTTCCGGCCGGCGAGGGCGTCGTGGCGCTGACCGCAGCCCTGGATGCTGCGCGCAGCGCGCAGTACGCGATCGTCGAGTTCGACGCCTACCCCGGTGACATCTGGCAGGGCGTGCAGACCGGCTACGAGTTCCTCGCAGCGCGGGGCCTCTCCTGATGGCCGGCTTCGCCCCCGTGGGTTCGGGACCGATCGGCGTCGGCTTCATCGGCGCGGGCAACATCAGCGACACGTACCTGGAGAACCTGAACAGCTTCCCCGACATCGAGGTGCTGATCGTCGGCGACCTGCTGACCGATCGGGCGGCCGCGCAGGCGCAGAAGCACGGCATTCCGGCATCCGGCAGCACCGCCGACGTGCTCGCGCACCCCGGCGTCGAGCTCGTGATCAACATCACGGTCCCCGCGGTGCACGTCGAAATCTCGTCGCAGGCGCTGGCCGCGGGCAAGCACGTGTGGAGCGAGAAGCCGATCGGCATCGATCGCGAGAGCGCTCGTGCGCTGATCGCGCAGGCGGATGCCGCGGGCCTGCGCCTGGGCATCGCGCCCGACACGGTCCTCGGTCCCGGCATCCAGTCGGCCAAGCGCGCGATCGAGCGCGGCGAGATCGGCCGCCCGCTGTTCGCGCAGACGAGCATGCAGTACCAGGGTCCGGAGGTGTTCCACCCGAACCCGGGCTTCCTGTTCGCCCACGGTGCGGGGCCCCTCTTCGACATGGGCCCGTACTACTTCACGACGCTCGTGAGCATCCTCGGGCCGGTCGCGGCGGTCGCCGCCCTGGGCCTGAAGGCCACCGAAGAGCGCGAGATCCTGGTCGGACCCGACGCCGGCACGCGCTTCCCGGTCGAGGTCCCCTCGACGATCAACGTGCTCGCGACCTTCGAGGGGGGCGCGCAGTCGCAGTCGCTGCTGAGCTTCGATTCGCCGTTGCGTCGCCAGGGATTCTTCGAGATCTCGGGCACCGAGGGCACGATCGTGCTCCCCGACCCGAACATGTTCACGGGGCGCACCGCGATCACGCGACCCTTCAGCCACCGCGGGTCCGACCCCGCTCACGCGGCGGTCGCCGAGCAGGAGTTCACCGACGTCCCCGAAGAGGGTGTGGTCGTGGGCCGCGGCCTCGGGGCGCTCGACATGGCGCGCGCGATCCGCACGGGCCGCCCGCACCGCGCGACCGGCGAGCTCGGCTATCACGTGCTGGACACGATGGTCGCGGCTCAGGAATCGGCCGCGCGGGGAGAGTTCGTCGCCGTCGAGAGCACGGTCGCCCCGATCGAGGCCGTCCCCGTCGACTTCGACCCGTTCGCCCGCACCCTGTAGACGACGCGAGACGACGCGAAGTGCTGTTCCCGGCGACCGCCGGCTGCACTTCGCGTCGTCTCGTTGCTCGAGGTGACAACTACACCGTCGCGTCGCGGCGGGGCAGCACCCAGCCGGGCCGCACGAAGTGGCACGTGTAGCCGTGCGGGATGCGCACCAGGTAGTCCTGGTGCTCGGGCTCGGCCTCCCAGAAGGGGCCGGCGGGCTCGATCGTCGTGACGGCCTTCCTCGGCCAGAGCCCCGAGGCGTCGACATCCGCGATCGTGTCGCGCGCGACCTTCTCCTGCTCGGCATCCAGCGGGAAGATCGTCGACCGGTAGCTCGTGCCGATGTCGTTGCCCTGACGGTTCAGGGTCGACGGGTCGTGGATCTGGAAGAAGAACGCCAGGATGTCGCGATACGTGGTCTGAGCCGGGTCGAACACGATCTCGACCGCCTCGGCATGTCCCGGGTGCTTGCGATAGGTCGCGTGGGCGTTCTCGCCCCCGGTGTAGCCGACGCGGGTGTCGAGCACGCCGGGCTGGCGGCGGATGAGGTCCTCGACGCCCCAGAAGCAGCCGCCCGCCAGGACGGCGGTCTCGGTGCCCGGAGTGCGGGTGATCTCGCCGGTGTCGTAAGGTCCGCTGGTCATGATGCGATCTCCTGATCGTTCGTGGTGGATGCTGATCCGGATGCGCCGGGGAAGAGCCTGCGGTAGTCACCGTAGCCCTGCTCCTCGAGCTGCGCGGCCGGGATGAAACGCAGCGCCGCCGAGTTCATGCAGTAGCGCAGGCCCCCGGCATCCCGCGGTCCGTCGTCGAAGACGTGACCCAGGTGACTGTCGGCGCCCGACGAGCGCACCTCGGTGCGCTTCATCCAGAGCTTGCCGTCGACGCGCTCGGTGACGGCGGTGGCATCCAGCGGCTTGGTGAAGCTCGGCCATCCGGTGCCGCTGTCGTACTTGTCGGTCGATGAGAAGAGCGGCTGGCCCGACACCACGTCGACGTAGATCCCGTCCTCGTGGTTGTTCCAGTACTCGTTGCGGAACGGCGGCTCGGTGCCGTCGTCCTGGGTGACGCGGTACTGGGCGGGGGTGAGCCTGCTCAGCGCGTCCGCGGTGGCGCGGTAGTCCTCGGGTGAAGTCATCATTTCCTCCTTGTTCGACGCGGCTGGCTGCAGCGTCAGTGAGAAGAACGAGCAAGTGCCCCCATTTGGTCCCGCGAAGCTGGGAGCGGGCCGTGAGTTCTGCCGGCTCAGCCGGAGCCGAGCGGATGCCGCCCGGGAGAGCGCTCGACCAGGAAGCGCTGCACCTCGGCGAACGCGAGATCGCCCTGCGGTACCTGCACGTCGGGAAAGAAGTAGAAGCCGTGCGGCATCCCCTCCGGCCAGTACCCCGAGACCGGAGTGCCGGCCTTCTCGAGCAGATCCGCGAACGCGCGCGCGGAATCCACGACGGGGTCGTGCGTTCCCGTCGCGATCACGGTCGGCGGATAGCCCGCGAGGTCGCCGTAGATCGGGCTCACGAGCGGATCGGTCCACGGTGTCGTGGGCACGTACGCCCCGCGGATGAAACCGAAGAATGCGCTGTCGTACACGATGCCGCGCGGCGCGAGTGCCTGGAACGACGGCCACCGTTCGGCGACGAAGTCGACGAACGCGCCGAGCAGAACGACGGCCGACGGCGCGGACACGCCGTCGACGCGTGCGCGCAGCGGGAGCGCCGCCGCGAAGTTCGAGCCGGCGGAGTCGCCCGCAGCGCCGACCCACCCGGCATCGCCGCCGACGCGCGCTGCATCCGTGCGCAGCCACCGGTACACGTCGTAGACGTCCTCGAGCGGTGTCGGGAATGGGTACTCCGGTGCGAGTCGATAGTCGGCTGAGACGACCAGCATCCCGTTGTCACGCGCGAGGCGGCGCGTGAGATAGTCGGTGTCGTCGGAGCTTCCGACCGTGAACCCGCCCCCGTGGACGTACAGCAGGACCGGCAGGAGCGCATCGGGCGCAGCCGAGCGCGGGCGATATACCTGGCATCGGGCCACGCCGTCGCGAAGCGGCAGGTAGACGACGGTCACGTCGACTTCGGGCACGGCTTGGGCGCCGGTCTTCGGCACGAGCGCTGGATCGGGGGCGACGTGCGCTCCCCCGCCGACGTAGCCGGTGCGAACCGGGAGGATCATCATGTCGCGCAGCGCGACCGGTGAGCGATTGTTCGCGATCACGCGGTAGGAGGGCATCGCCGGATCGTGCGGATCGATGTAGCTGAGCCCGTCGATCGCCCGAACGACGGTGACGTCCTCCTGCCCCTCGGGAACAGAGGTCAGAGCCTTCTCGATCATCCGTCCTGGTCCCTTCTGCGCGCCCGCGCACGTCGGGGCGCCCGTTTCCGAACTTATCGGCCGATTCAGAGCGCGGGGCGGCGCATCCGGTTCGAGAAGGCCGAGCCGGCGAGCACGCCGAGCGCGATCGCGACCATCGTCGAGAGCGTGGCCACGAGGGATGCCGCGGCGCTGGAATCGCCGCCGAGGACGTCGGCGACCCCGACCAGGCCGAGGGCGCCGGGCACGAGCAGCCAGAACGCCGGGGTGAAGCTCACGAGCGCCGCCGGGCCGCCCGGCTGGCGCGCGACGAGCGCCGTCATCGGCGTCACGACGAGGGCGCCGACGAACGCGGAGATCACCCCGCCCAGGAGCGCGTCGCCGACGACCTGCGCCGCGTACGCCACGTACAGCACCATCAGCATCCACGGCAGTGCGCGCCGCGGCGCCGCCCGGTGCACCGAGATCGCGACGCCGTACACCGCGACGGCGATCCACGGGGCGATCGGACCGAGGAGCGTGGGATGTTCGGTGAAATCGAAGTCCGGAACACCGACGACGGCCGCCGCCGTGACGATCCCCGCCCCGAGGAGCACGAGCTGCATGCCCCCGGCGGCGAGGCGACCGGCGCCCGAGATCATCTGTCCCGTCGACAGCTCGAGCACCGCCGTGGTCAGCAGGGCACCCGGCAGCAGGACGACCAGCGGGGCGAGGAGCGCCGCCAGGATGCCGGAGCCGAAGCCCGCCTCGAGCAGCACGAAGACCACCAGGGCGACGACGAACGCGATCGCGACGGTGATGAGCGCCCCGTAGCGACGGGGCACCCTCTCGCTCACGAGCAGGGCGGCACCGGTGAAGAGGCCGAGCGCGGCCGAGAGCGACACCCCGGTCCATGAGGCTCCGAGCAGCACCGACAGCGCCCCGCTGAGGAATGCGTAGCCGATCACGCGCACCACGCGACCGTACGGCGGTGCCATCTCGCGGATGCGCTCGATCTTGGCGACCGTCGAGAGCGGGTCCAGCAGCCCGGTGCGGGCGGCGTCGATCGTGCGCTGCACCTCGTCGATCTGCGAGAAGAGCAGCTGGCCGTCGCCGCTGGAGACGGCACCCGTGCGGTGCTGCCCGCGGCCCCGTGCTGAGACGAGGAGCGCATTCGGGAAGACGAGCGCTTCGCTCTCGGGCAGTCCGTTCACACGAGCGATGTCTGCGACGACGTCCTGAACGGTCTCGACCGAATAGCCCGCCTGCACCATGACGCTGCCGACCGCCTCGGCCGCCGCGAGGGTCGCGGCGGCGTCGGGCTCGGCATCCGGCGCGACAGGCATCGAACCGGTGATCACCGCCGACTGTGCGCCGACGGTGATGTCGGGCTCGGCGCGTTCGCGCAGGACGAACAGCACGATGACGGCCGCGGCGAGCACGAGCACGGCGATGAGGATGGAGATCACGGGTGGGGACCTGTCTGCCGGAACCACAGAATTCTTCCACGCGGAGCACGTCGGATGCTCTCGAGCGCCTCCGGGGAATGCGAGAGGCCCCCGCTCGACTTGTCGCTCGTGTGATGCGGGAGGAAAATGCACCCCAATGGCTGAACTGACGCTCGTCCAGAGCTCGCCCGAACCCGAGCAGGTCTCGCGGCAGTCCCGCGCGCGCCGGTCGATCGCCGAGAAGATCCGCTCGCTCGGGCAGAACCGCATCGGCGCGCTCATGCTGCTGATCGCGACGGCGGCGGCGATCATCTGGGCGAACGTGTCGATCGGATCGTACGAGACGTTCTGGGAGACGCACCTCACCGTCGGGGTCGGCGACCTGCAGCTGGACTTCACGCTGCACGCGCTCGTGAACGACGCGCTCATGGCGATCTTCTTCTTCACGGTCGGCCTCGAGGTCAGGCGGGAATTCGCGATCGGCGAGCTCACCAGCTGGTCGCGCGCCGTCGTGCCGGTGGTCGCGGCTGTGGCGGGCCTGGCGATCCCCGCGCTGCTGTTCGTCTGGATCGCGATGGGCTCCGGCCACGAATACGCGTGGGGGATCGTCATCTCCACCGACACCGCGTTCCTGGTCGGCGCGCTCGCCCTGATCGGCCCCCGGGTGCCCGGGCGCCTGCGGGTGTTCCTCCTTGCCCTCGCCGTCGTCGACGACATCGGCGCGCTGAGCATCATCGCGCTGGTCTACACCGAGAACTTCAACCCGACACCGCTGATCATCGCCGCCGTCGGGCTGGTGGGGGTGTACTTCACCCGGTATCTGCGCGGCGGTCGCGGCCCGGTGTACGCGACTCTTGCGGTGATCGTGTGGCTCGCGTTCCTGGCCTCGGGCGTGCACCCCACCCTCGCGGGTGTCGCGATCGCACTGCTCGTTCCGGTCTACCGACCCGATCGGCGCGACGTCGAGCACGCCCTCGACCTGGCGCGCACCTTCCGCCAGTCGCCGAACACCGAGTACGCCCGTGCGGCGGCCAACAGCCTGCGCGAGTCGATCTCGATCAACGAGCGACTGCAGTCGGCGTACGCGCCGTACGTCGCCTACGTGATCCTGCCCCTGTTCGCGCTCGCGAACGCGGGCGTCGTGATCAGCCCGGAGATCCTCGCCGCCGCGCTGCGTTCGCCCCTCACGTGGGGCATCGTGGTCGGCCTCGTGGCCGGCAAGTTCATCGGCGTGTTCGGATCGGCGGCGATCCTGAAGGCGCTGCGGCTCGGCGAGTTCGGCCCCGGCCTCACGCTCGACCGCATCGCGGGCGGGGCTGCGCTGTGCGGCATCGGCTTCACCATCTCGCTCTTCATCGTCGACCTGGCGATCGAAGAGCCCGGCGCGCAGAACGAGGCGCGCGTCGGCGTGCTGGCGGCATCCATCCTGGCGTTCCTGATCGCGACCCTGATCTTCCGGGTCTCCGACGCGATGCGGCCCGACGATGACGGCGGACAGACGCTCGCACGCCCCGTCGACCCGAAGCGCGACCACGTCTTCGGTGCGGCCGACGCCCCGTACACGATCGTCGAATACGGCGACTTCCAGTGCGGCTTCTGCCTCAAGGCTTCGGGCTCGATCCAGGAGGTGCACGCGGAGCTCGGCGACCGCCTGCGCTACGTGTGGCGGCACGCGCCGCTCACGCAGTACCACCCGAACGCCCTCGCCGGCGCGGAGGCCGCGGAGGCGGCATCCCTGCAGGGCAGCTTCTTCGAATTCGAGCGCGGGCTCTTCGCCGATCAGGAGAACCAGCGGCCGTCCGACATCATCCGGCTCGCGCGCGAGCTCGGCCTGGACGTCGAGAAGTTCGAGAGGGACCTCACCTCGCCCGAAGTCACCGGTCGCGTCCGCGACGACATGCTGGATGCCGAGGCCATGGGCATCATGTCGGTGCCGACCCTCTTCATCAACGGTCGCCGGCACACCGGGCCCTACGACGCGCAGTCGCTCATCCGCGCCCTCTCCGAATCGGATCAGGGGCCCGCCGAGCCCACCCCGGTCGCCGCTGGGTAGCCTGTTCCGGTGGGAAGCAATCTCGACCCGATCCAGGCGCCGACGCTGACGGATGAGCAGTGGGCGCGGCTGTGCGCGTTCGGAACCGCGGAGGAGGTGGCGGCCGGCGACTACCTGTTCCGCTCGGGCGACCCCGGCTACGACCTGATCCTCGTCGAGTCCGGCGATCTCGAAGTGGTGCGCGACTCGCTGTGGTGGATCGACGAGGCGATCATCGCCCACATGGGGGCCCGGTCGTTCGTCGGCGAACTCGGGCTGCTGAACGGACAGCGCGCGTTCCTGTCGGCGCGGATGACCGAGCCCGGCACGGTCCGGCGCGTCACGCGCGCCGACCTCCGCCGCCTGATGGCCGAAGACGACGAGCTGTCGGACATCATCCTGCACGCGCTGTGGGCGCGCCGGGAGTCGCTGCGCGAGGGCCCCGCCGCACTCACCCTCAAGCTCGTCGGCGCCGGGGCATCGCGCGACTTCCTGTCGCTGCGCCGGTTCGCCGAGCGCTTCGGGCTCGCGCACACGGCGGTGCCGCTGCGCGCGGGCGAGCTCGGGTCGCTCGACGGTCACGGCATCACGGTCGACGACCTGCCGGTCGCGTTCATCCAGGGCGAGCCGCTGCTGCGCGCCACCCCGGGCATGGTCGCCGAGCGCCTCGGGCTGAGCTACGAGGCCGATGCCGACGAGATCGTCGACCTGGTGGTCGTCGGCGGAGGACCGGCCGGCCTGGCCGCCGCGATCTACGGGGCGTCCGAAGGCCTCAGCACCGTGCTCCTGGATGCCGTTGCCCCGGGCGGCCAGGCGGCCGCCACGTCGCGCATCGAGAACTTCCTGGGGTTCCCGTTCGGCGTCACCGGCGGCGACCTGATCGGCCAGGCATCGCTCCAGGCGCTCAAGTTCGGCGTCCGCGTCTACGCGCCGTGCGAAGCAGTGCGTCTCGAACCCGCCGGCGACCTGCTCGATGTCACGCTCACGGACGGTCGCATCATCCACGCCCGCACCGCGATCCTCACGTCGGGCGCGTCGTACCGCCGGCTGGATCTTGACCGCTGGGAGGACTTCGAGCGCTCGAGCATCTACTACGCCGCGACGCAGCTGGAGCTGCGCCAGGTGATGGAGTCGCCGGTCGTGGTCGTCGGAGGAGCGAACTCGGCAGGGCAGGCGTCGTTGTACCTCGCCGCGAACGGGTGCCCGGTGCGCCTGGTGGTCCGCGGCGACGACCTCGGCGCGCGCATGTCCTCCTATCTCGTCGACCGGCTCCTGGAGGACCCGCGCATCGAGGTGCACACCGGATCGCACGTCACCGGCCTCGACGGGGGTGCGACGCTCGAGCGCGTCAGCATCGACAGCGTCGGCACGGTCGAGGCGCGCGGGCTGTTCTGCTTCATCGGCGCCGAGCCCGCGACCTCGTGGCTGCAGGATCTCGACCGCGACGCCGACGGGTTCCTGCGCACCGGAACCGACATCGCCGCGCAGTCCCTCGCCCAGTGGCAGCGGCTCGGACGCGAACCCCTGCCGTTCGAGACGTCGATCCCCCGCGTGTTCGCGGCGGGCGATGTGCGGCGGGGTTCGATGAAGCGCGTGGCGGCCGCCGTCGGCGAGGGCTCGAGCGCCGTCGCGTCGGTGCATCGCGCGCTCGCCGGGTGACAGCATCCGCCGGTCGTAAGTGCGGCCGCCCGGGCTGCTCGCGTCGACCGGGTCGCGTGCGCATGTTTCCGTGCATAACGGGCGATGTGAGGGGATGCCTGCGCGCCCGTAGTCTCCCGGAATGGCCGCACCTCGCTCACACCCGCCCCTGGAGATCTGGCACGCGCAGCACCTCGCCGGTGCCGCCGTCACGCAGACCGGCGCGCACGAGTCGATGCCGACGGCCGCCGGGGCGACCGCGAGGAGCCCGCGATGACCGGCCCGGACCCGCTCGGGTTCGCGACGCGTCAGATCCACGCCGGGGCCGAGCTCGACGACGCCCACCGCCCGCGGGCCACGCCGATCTACCTGAGCGCCGGCTTCGTCTTCGACGACTTCGAGCAGGCGAACGAGCGTTTCGTGCAGACCGCCGACGGCTACAGCTACACGCGGGTGGGCAACCCGACGAACACGGCCGTCGAGCGCCGGATCGCCGACCTCGAGGGCGGCTCGGGCGCGCTCCTGGTCGGGAGCGGCCAGGCGGCGGTCTCGACCGCGGTGCTCGCGCTGGCGGGCGCCGGCGACCACATCGTGTCAGCCTCGAGCATCTACGAGGGCTCGCGCGAACTGTTCCGCGACAACCTCGCCCGCCTCGGCATCGCGACCTCGTTCGTCGGGGACGCGAACGAACCCTCCGCGTGGGAGGCGGCGATCCGCCCCGAGACCCGCGTGCTGTTCGCCGAGTCGATCCCCAACCCGAAGAACGACGTGCTCGACGTCCGCGCGGTCGCCGAGGTCGCACGCCGCCACGGCCTGCCGCTGATCATCGACAACACGCTCGCGACGCCCTACCTGCTGCGTCCGCTCGAGCACGGAGCCGACATCGTCGTGCATTCGGCGAGCAAGTTCCTCGCCGGCCACGGCACCGTGCTCGGCGGAGTGATCGTGGATGCCGGACGCCTGGACTGGTCGGCGAAGCCCGACCGCTACCCGCACCTCGCCGTCAACCGCGGCGCCGACGGGCGCACGTTCGTCGAGCGCTCCGGCCGCGGTGCGTTCCTGGACTACGCCCGCTCGGTGATCGCCCTGCGTCAAGGGCCGTCGCCGTCGCCGTTCAACGCGTTCTTCATCCTGCAGGGCATCGAGACGCTGTCGCTGCGCGTTCAACGGCACTCCGAGTCCGCGCTGCGCATCGCACGGTGGCTCGAGGCGCACCCCGCGGTCGAATCGGTCGACTACAGCGGCCTGGCATCGAGCCCGTACCACGCCCTCGCACAGCGCTACCTCACTCGCGGTCAGGGCTCGGTGTTCGCGTTCACCCTGCGGGGCGGTCGGGATGCCGCGAAGACGTTCACCGACTCGGTCCAGCTGTTCACCCGCATGACCCACCTCGGCGACGTGCGCTCGCTCGTCCTGCATCCGGCCTCGACCACGCACGTCGGTCGCACCGAGCGGGAGCGGCTGGACGCCGGGATCGGACAGGGTCTGCTGCGCCTGTCGATCGGACTCGAGGATGCCGACGACCTGGTCGCCGACCTCGACCGGGCGCTCGCCGCCGTTCAGGCCGCGGAGCTGCTCGAACGGGCCGGCATCGTATGAGCCGGCCGCAGCACTTCGGCTGGTTCCTCTCGCGCGGCTTCGGACCTCACGGCTGGGCCCGCCCGTACAACGAGTGGAACTACGACTGGCGCAGGCCCGGACTGTACCAGGAGGGGGCCTGCACGCTCGAGCAGGCGGGCTTCGACTTCGTGCTGATCGAGGACGCGCTCTCGGTCGGGATCAGCCCGGCGACCCTCGACCTGCGGGTGCGCAAGGCGTACGGCGGCCCGAAGCACGACCCCTGGACGCTCGCGCCGTATCTGTTCGCCGCGACCGAGCACCTCGGGGTGATCCCGACCGCGAACCCCGCGGCGTGGCATCCGTACACGGCAGCCCGCCAGTTCGCGTCGCTGCAGCACCTGTCGGCCGGGCGCGTGGGCATCAACGTCGTGACCGACGTGGGATCGGCCCATCACTTCGGCCAGGACCGCCTGCCGCACGACAAGGCGTACGACCGCGCGCAGGAGTGGTTGGATGCCCTGCGGCTGCTGTGGCGCAGCTGGGACGACGACGCCCTGATCCTCGACCCCGAAACCCAGCTCTACGCGGACGGCACGAAGATCCGCGCGGTGGAGCACCGCGGCGCCTACTGGTCGTTCGACGGTCCGCTCAACGCCGAACCCCTCCCCGACGAGCCGGTCGTCGCCTCGCCCGGCGGCTCGCCGCGCGGCATCCGCTTCGCCGGCGAGAACTCGCAGATCCAGCTCGCGCTGTCCAACCTCGAGGTCGACGCGGTCCGGGCCTACCGCGAGCGCGTACGCGCCGACGCGGTCGCGCACGGGCGGGACCCCGCGACGATCAAGACGCTCTTCGTGTTCAAGCCGATCGTGGCGGCCTCCGTCGAAGAGGCCGATCGCATCGTGGCGGCATCCGCCGACCCCGACGACGCCGCACTGCTCGCGGTCGCCGAAGCGTGGTCGAGCGACCTCGAGACCGATCTCACGACCCTCGATCTGGATCGGCCGCTCGATCCGGCGATCTTCGGCGAGCACGTGTCGCAAGGGACGATCAAGGGCCTGCGCGGACGCTTCGACTCGTTCGACGACGTGCCGTTCCGGCGGATCCTCGCCGGCAAGGCGCGCCTCGGCCGCATCGGCGACGGCATCAGCGGCACGGTGGGAACGGCCGACGAGCTCGCCGACCTCATTCAGGCGCTCGGCGACGACGCCGACAACGACGGACTGATCTTCTCGGGCGACCTGCACCCGGTCACGCTGCACCGCGCGCTGGACGAGCTCGTGCCGATCCTCCGGCGCCGCGGCATCCTGCGCTCCGACTTCACCGGTGGCGGGCTGCAGGCGAACCTGTCGGCGTTCTGAGGACTCTGTCGCGGCAGTCCTGCGTCTGCGAGGATGCCGCCCGGAAGGGGGAGCAATGAGAGAGCACTCCGTGAGCCTCCGGATCGGAACCGATCCCGATGACCTGGTCGCGTTCCTGGCCGACCTCCGCAACGACGTGACATGGCGGCACGACCTGGCGCTGAGCGAGCTCGTCTCGGGCACGCCCGGCGAGCCGGGATCGGTCTACCGCCAGAAGGGCACCACGCCCGGGCGCGACGATCCGTACCTGATCGAGCTGTCGAGCCTGGACCGGGCGGCCCGCATCGCGACCTTCGCGACGGTCGATCGCGCGCCCGTCGCGTTCGGCGGGCGCTATCTCGTCGCGGAGGCCGCGCACGCATGCGACGTGACCATGGCCGTGTGGGTGCGGGCGAGCGGGATGCTGCGCCTTCTGGCCCCCTTCATGGGCAAGGCCGTCCGGGGGAACTCCGAGCGCTATCTGAGCGACCTGAAGGCGCTGCGCGAAAAGTCGTGAGTGCGCGTCAGCGCAGCGGCTCGGGGGTCCACTCGCCGGGGGTGGAGAGCGGCGAGTCGCGCACCACGAGGTCGTCGGCGCCGACGGTCGCGATGCAGATGACGAGCGAATGCGACGGGACGCCCTCGTAGAACTGGTGACGGATGATCGCCGCATCGTCGTCGCCCGGCAAGCCGGCGCTGCGCTCGACGATCGAGAGCCACGACCGCCACCAGGCGTCGTCGTCGGCACCCGCGGTCGCAGCGGCCGTGCGGAAGTCGGGCAGCCAGCGCACGATGCGCGCCGTGGCAGGATCATCGACGTCGTCGTGCGCCACCATGTGCGTGCCGGGTGAGAGCTCGACGACCCGCGACTCGAGTCCGTTCCACGAGATCACCCGCGCGGTGTGGGCGGTGACCTCGACGAGGTTGAACCCCCGCGTGCGAGGGCGTTCCGACGGCGAGCGGCCGGTCGCGGACTCCAGCGCGACGGTGCCCCGCGTGTGCACCTGATCGTCGGGGCGATCCGACAGGTCGTGCCGGTTGAGCAGCACGGCCAGGCGGCGCTTGTCGGGCGCTGCGGCCAGCCAGGCGCCGCCGGCGCGCGCATCGCGGATGCCGACGACGCCCGGGTACTCGTCGGGCCACCACGCTCCGAGGCGGTCCCACGGCCGCCCCGGATCCTCGTCGCGCACCGCCAGCAGCCGGACCGGCGCGGTGTCCCCTTCGGGGACCGTGATGATCACCGTGCACATGCGAGGCTCCGTTCCGCCCGGTTGCCTGAAAGAATCGACGCGTGTACGTCATCGTCGGAGTGACGGGCGGGATCGCCGCCTACAAGACCGTCCACCTGGTGCGCCTGCTCGTGCAGGACGGGCACGAGGTGCACGTGATCCCGACCGACGACGCGGTGCGCTTCGTCGGCATCCCGACGTGGGAGGCCCTCAGCCGTCATCCGGTCACCACCTCTGTGCACGACGATGTCGCGAAAGTCCGCCATGTCGCGCTCGGGCAGGCCGCAGATCTGGTGATCGTCGCGCCCGCGACGGCGAACTTCCTCGCGAAGACGGCCGCCGGGCTGGCCGACGACCTGCTGGGAACGAGCCTACTGGCCACCACCGCGCCGGTCGTCGTGGCGCCGGCGATGCACACCGAGATGTGGCGGCATCCGGCCACCGCTCACAACGTCGAGGTGCTGCGCGGTCGCGGCGTGCACATCGTCGGCCCCGAGGACGGCCCGCTGACCGGCGGCGACAGCGGGCCCGGACGCATGAGCGAACCCGACGCGATCCATGCCTACGCGAGTGCTCTCCTCACCCGCCGCCGCGACCTCGAGGGCGTCCGGGTGCTCGTGACCGCGGGCGGCACGCGCGAGCCGATCGATCCGGTCCGCTACCTCGGCAACCGTTCGAGCGGACGGCAGGGCGTCGCGGTGGCGCTGGCCGCCGCCGACCGCGGGGCGCAGGTCGCGCTGGTGGTCGCGCACGCGGAGGCTGATGTGCTGTCCCCGGCGCGCGCGCATCCCGCGATCGAGGTCTCCTCCGCCGGCACCGCCGCCGAACTCGCCGCGGAGGTCGCCGCCCGGGCGCCCGCCGCCGATGTCGTCGTGATGGCGGCCGCGGTCGCCGACTACCGGGTCGCCGAGTCGTCCGAGCGCAAGCTCGCGAAGGAGGACACCGGCGGCGAGCTGACCCTCCGCCTGGTCGAGACCGACGACATCCTCGCGGGACTCGTGCGCGCGCGCCGACCCGGCCAGACGCTGGTGGGCTTCGCCGCCGAGACCGAGACCGATGCCGCCGCCCTGCTCGATCGTGCGCGGCGCAAGCGCCGCCGCAAGGGCGTCGATCTCCTCGCGGTCAACGAGGTCGGCTGGCAGAAGGGCTTCGAGCAGCCCGACAACGCACTCACGGTGATCGGATCCGACGATTCCGTGCTCGCGACCGTGAGCGGGACCAAGCGCGAAGTGGCCGACGCGCTCTGGGACGCGATCCGCGCCGCGCGATGAGCGCAGGGGGCGGATGACGCGCGGGTCGCGGCATCCGCTCGCACCGGTTAGTGTGGACGGGTGCTGACCTGTCGCTGTTGTCGCTGAGCGCTCCGCGCCGCCTCCGACGACCCCGACAGCCGCCGAGCATCACGATGCCCGGCCCTTCCCTCAGGACTCCACCGTGCGCTACGCCGAGAACATCGCCGACCTCGTCGGCAACACGCCCCTCGTCCGCCTGACGTCGGTCACGAGCGGCATTCGTGCCACCGTGCTCGCCAAGATCGAGTACTTCAATCCCGGCGGGTCGGCGAAGGATCGCATCGCCCGCAACATCATCGACGCCGCCGAGCGCGACGGGATGCTGCGCCCCGGCGGCACGATCGTCGAGCCGACGAGCGGCAACACCGGAGTGGGCCTCGCGCTGATCGCTCTGCAGCGCGGGTACCGCATGATCTTCGTCGTGCCCGACAAGTTCGCCGGCGAGAAGGTCGACGTGCTGCGGGCGTACGGGGCGGAGGTCGTGATGACCCCCACGAGCGTCGAGCCCGACGATCCGCGCTCGTACTACAGCGTCTCGGACCGGCTGGCCCGCGAGATCCCGGGCGCCTTCAAGCCCAACCAGTTCGCGAACCAGAACGGCCCGCGGGGGCACTTCGAAACGACCGGACCCGAGATCTGGCGCGACACCGACGGGCTCGTCACGCATTTCGTCGCCGGCATCGGCACGGGCGGCACGATCACGGGCACCGGACGCTACCTGCGCGAGCTCTCGCAGGGCGCGGTGCGCGTGATCGGGGCGGACCCCGAGGGCTCGATCTACTCGGGCGGTCCCGTCCACGGCTATGCGGTCGAGGGCGTCGGCGAGGACTTCTGGCCCGAGACGTTCGACCCGACCGTAGTGGACGAGTACCACCGGATCAGCGATGCCGAGTCGTTCGCGATGACGCGGCGGCTCGCGCGCGAAGAGGGACTGCTCGTGGGCGGCTCCAGCGGCATGGCCGTCGTCGCCGCGCTGCGCACCGCCCGCGACCTGCCCGCCGAGGCGGTCGTCGTGGTGCTGCTTCCCGACCACGGGCGCTCCTACGTGAGCAAGATCTTCAACGACGAGTGGATGCGCGAGCGCGGTTTCGACGTCGCTCCGCCGCCGCGCGACGCGGAGCCCGCCCCGCGCGAGACGACCTCGATCCCCGGGAGCACCGCATGAGCGACAACCCCGCCGCCCGCGGCTTCGACAGCCGCGCCGTGCACGCAGGCCAGGCCTTCGACGCCACCACCGGAGCGGTGATCCCGCCGGTGCACTTCTCCACGACGTTCGCGCAGGACGGCATCGGCGGCCTGCGTCAGGGTTACGAGTACGGTCGCAGCGGCAATCCGACGCGCACGGCGCTCGAGACGCAGCTCGCCGCGATCGAGGGCGGGGCGCATGGCCTGTCGTTCTCGTCGGGTCTCGCCGCGGAGGACGCCCTGCTGCGCGCCGTCCTGAAGCCCGGTGATGAGGTGCTCCTCGGCAACGACGTGTACGGCGGGACGTACCGGCTGATCGCCCGCATCCTCGGGCCGTGGGGCGTCGGTCTCCGGGTGGTGGACATGAGCGACCTCGACGCCGTCGCCGCCGCGCTCGAGGAGAGGCCCGCGCGGGTGCTGTGGGTCGAGACCCCGAGCAACCCGCTGCTGCGGATCACCGACATCGCCGGTCTGGCGCGGCTCGGGCGGGATGCCGGTGCCCTCGTCGTGGTCGACAACACATTCGCCTCCCCGGCGCTGCAGCAGCCTCTCGCGCTGGGCGCCGACGTCGTCGTGCACTCCGCCACGAAGTACCTCGGCGGCCACTCCGACGTCGTCGGCGGAGCGCTCGTGCTCGACGACGACGCGGTGGCCGAGAGCGTCCGCTTCCTCCAGTTCGCGGCGGGCGCGGTCTCGGGACCCTTGGACGCGTGGCTCACGACCCGCGGGATCAAGACCCTCGGCATCCGGATGCAGCGGCACAGCGAGAACGCGGCCGCGATCGCGTCGTTCCTCGAGGGACACGACCGCGTGGCCCGGGTGTACTACCCCGGGCTCGCGAGTCACCCCGGTCACGAGCTCGCCGCCCGACAGATGTCGGCGTTCGGCGGCATCGTCTCGATCGCCCTGGCCGACGCCGCGGCGGCTCGGCGCTTCGCCGAGTCGACGCGGCTCTTCCAGCTCGCCGAGTCCCTCGGAGGAGTCGAATCGCTCGTCAACCACCCCGATGAGATGACGCACGCCTCGGTGCGCGGGACCGAACTGGCCGTGCCCGAAGAGGTCGTCCGCCTGTCGGTCGGGATCGAGAGCGTCGACGATCTGCTCGACGACGTCGCGAGCGCGCTCGACGCGCTCTGATCGACCCTCCTTCTCCGTGTAGGCGGAATTTCGCAACGATAAGTTCGTCGATGCCTAGAGTGGAGTCATGGCTCGCGAAGGACGGTTCTCCAAGGGCGCGGCTCGCCGCGAGCAGATCCTGGCGACCGCGACCGAGGTGCTCGCCCGCGACGGGTACCGGGGAACCTCGCTGCGCTCGATCGCTCGGGCGCTCGAGCTCGAGCCGGCGCACATCCTGTACTACTTCGACAGCCGGGAGGACCTTCTCCAGAACGTCATCGAACGATGGGATGCCGAGGCGCAGGCCGCGTGGGGTGAAGAGCTCACGCCCGCCAACGCGCTGGACTTCCTCTCGCGCACGATCCGACGCAACCTCCAGATCCCGGGGCTCGTGCACCTCTATCTGATCTTCGCGGCCGAGGCCGCGCAGCCGGAGCATCCGTCGCACCAGTACTTCCGCGATCGGTTCGAGACCGTGCGGCGGCTGCTCAGCACGGCCGTCGCGTTCGAACAGGGCGCCGGACGCATCGATCGTTCGATCAACGCCGACCGCGCGGCGCGCATGCTGATCGCCGTCGCCGACGGCGTGCAGCTGCAGGCGCTCGTGGATCCGACCGTGGACGCACCCCGCGATCTGGACGCGACGATCGCTCAGCTGCGGGGGGAGACCCCCGCGGCGCGCAGCTGACGCGCCGCCTCGTCGAGGGTCTCGAGGATCGAGACGGTCTCCTCGAGCGTGTGCAGCGGAGACTCCGTGCGTCCCTCGCCGACGAAGGTCGCGAGCGCCGTCGCCTCCCAGGACAGGCCGTCGAAGACGGGGAGGCCGGTCGGATCCTCCCATCGGACGGTGTCGGTGAGGAAACCGTTGTCGGCGATCTCGAACCACGTCGGGATGAAGAACGGCGAGCCGGTCTGGATGCGCGCCTCGGTGCCCAGGATCGCCGCCGTCGTGGGCGTGCGCACGCGCAGCGTCGTGGACAGGGTGGACTGCTTCCCCTCGCCGTGACACAGGACCAGCGTCGAGAACTCGTCCACGCCGGTCGGCGCGAGTCCACCGACCGCGGTGATCGAGGTCGGGGCGCCGAGCAGCATCGAATCCAGCTGCACGGGATAGATCCCGAGGTCCAGGAGCGCCCCGCCGCCGAGCTCGGGCCGGTACAGACGGTGGTCGGGATCGAACGGGATCGCCTGACCGTGATCGGCGTACACGCCCTGGATCTCGCCGAGCACGCCGTCTGCGACGAGGGTGCGGATCACGGAGGTCTGCGGCAGATACCTGCTCCACATCGCCTCCATCAGGAGGGTGCCCGCGCCGGCCGCGGCCGCCACGAGCGTGCGCGCGTCCGCGGCGGAGGTCGCGAGCGGCTTCTCGATCAGCGCATGCTTGCCCGCCCCGATCGCGAGCAGACCCAGCGCGAGGTGCTCGCTCTGGGGGGCCGCGATGTAGACGACGTCCACGCCCGGATCGGAGACGAGCTGCTCGTAGTCCCCGTAGGCGCGCTCGATGTCGTGCTCGGCCGCGAACATCCGGGCGCGATCGAGCGACCGCGACCCCACCGCCACCACGCGCTGCCTCGTGCGGCGATGCATGGCGGACACGAAGGCACCGGCGATCTGCCCGGGAGCGATCACCCCCCAGCGCAGCGCCGGCTCCCCGGCGTCCGGTGCGAAGAGGTCGGGGGCGGGCAGTGAGGTGGGCAGCATCGCGGTCTCCTGGGTCGACCCCGGCGGTGGGGTCCGGATCAGTTGTGGTGCAGAAACTTTATCAGTGATAACTTTTCTTCACCACGATCGATTCGCGACGCAGTCGTCGCGATGAAAGGCACATGATGCATCGACTCCTCACCGCGGCGGCGACGGCCGTCGCCGCCGCTCTCCTCCTGGCCGGATGCGCCGCCGGCTCCGCCGACGACGGCGACGCCGGAACGAAGGGCACCCTCCGACTCGGGCTGTTCGTCCAGCCGACCTCGTTCGAAGCCCGGACCGCGAACTGGGGCAACGAATCGCCCTACATCCAGGCGGTGTACGACACGCTCCTGATCTCAGACACCGACGGCCAGCCGCTTCCGCACCTGGCGACCGAGTGGTCGTACGACGAGGACAACACCGTGCTGACGCTCGAGCTGCGCGATGACGTCGTCTTCAGCGACGGCACACCGTTCACGGCGGATGCCGCAGCGCAGAACCTGCTGCGCTTCCGTGACGGCACCTCCTCGAACGCGGCGTACGGGCAGTCGATCGCCGATGCCGCTGCGGTCGACGAGGACACGCTCGAGATCACGCTCACCGCCCCCGACCCGGCCTTCCTCGGGTACCTCGCCTTCAACCTCGGCGCACAGCAGAGTCCGGCATCCTTCGACGCCGAGGACTCGCAGACCAACCCGGTGGGCTCCGGTCCGTACCTGCTGGACACCGAGCGATCGGTGACCGGCTCGAGCTACGTCTTCACCGCCAATCCGGACTACTGGGCGCCCGAACTGCAGAACTACGACGAGATCGTCATGAGCGTGTACCTCGACCCCACCTCGATGGTCTCGGCGCTGCAGGCGGGCGAGCTGGACGCGGCCAACCTCGCCAACAACGAGGCCAATCCGCAGATCGAGTCGGCCGGCTACTCGATCTCGACCTGGGAGCAGAGCTGGTACGGCCTGTTCCTGTTCGATCGAGCCGGCACGATGAACCCCGCACTCGAGGACGTGCGCGTGCGGCAGGCCATCAACTACGCGTTCGACGCCGACGGGATGCTGCGGGTCGCCGGCAGCGGATACGGCACGCAGACCGGGCAGATCTTCCCCGAGCGCTCCGTCGCGTTCGACCCCGAACTCGACGCGCGTTACGCCTACGATCCCGAGAAGGCCCGCGAGCTGCTCGCCGAGGCGGGGTACGCCGACGGTCTCACGCTCGAGATGCCCACGACCGCATTCTTCCCGGGAGCCGTCATGGCCCTGATCGAGCAGCAGCTGGCCGATGTCGGCATCACGGTGAACTACACCGACACTGGGACGAACTTCATCGCGGACATCCTCGCGCCGAAGTACCCCGCGACCCTGATGCAGCTCCAGCAGGACGCCGACTGGGCGCTGATCAACTTCTCGCTCACGCCGGCCGCGACCTTCAACCCGACGCGGTACGAGGACCCGAAGGTCGACGAGCTCATCGACGTGGTGCACTTCGGCACGCCCGAGGAGTCCGACGTCGCGGTGCGGGAGCTGAACGCCTATATCGTCGAGCAGGCGTGGTTCGCACCCTGGTTCCGCGTGCAGTCCAGCTTCGCCACGAACGCGCAGACGCAGGTCGAGGTGCAGACGGACAATGCCGTGCCGTGGCTGTGGAACATCGCCCCCGCCGCGTGACGCATCCGACGTGGGGGCGGCCCGCCGCCCCCACCATCCTCTGGAGGACCCGCGATGACCGATGACCGACCGGGCCGGATCGCCGAGCTGGAGCAGCAGGAGGCCGAACTCGAGTTCGCCTCCTTCACGCATGACGACGCCTGGCGACTCGGCTGCCTGCTGGTCGCCGCCGCCCGCGAGAGCGCGGCTCCCGTCGCGATCGACATCCGTCGGGGCGGGCTCACGCTCTTCCGGTGCGCACTGCCGGGGACGACGCCCGATCAGGAGGCCTGGATCGCCGGCAAGTCCGCGGTCGTGCTGCGAATGGAATCCAGCAGTGCGTTGATCGCGGAGCGCTTCGCGGCGTACGGTGTCGAGCCGTCGTCGGGGTGGCTGCCCATGCCGGAGTACGCCGTGACCGGCGGGTCGTTCCCGGTGCGCGTGTCAGGGGTCGGTGTCGTGGCGGCGGTGACCGTGTCGGGGCTGTCTTCCGACGCCGATCACGATCTCATCGTGGCTGCGATCCGCACGTACCTGGCATCGGAAGCGTGAGATGAGCGACGAGCAGGAGCGCCCCTCCTACGCACGCGTGCTCGCCCCGCGCCAGAGTTGCCGCGTGCTCGTGCTCGACACGGAGTCGGGCGCTGTGCGGCTGGTGCACGAGAGCACCGACGTGCTGTTCGAAGCCCCGAACTGGACGCGCGACGGCGACCTGATCCTCAACGGATCCGGGCGGCTGTGGCGACTGCCGTCGGCCGGCGGCGAGGACCCGCAGGAGATCCCGCTCGACGCGGTGCCCGAGCTGAACAACGACCACGTGCTCGCGCCCGACGGCGAGCACATCTACCTGTCGGCAAACGACGGTCACATCTACCGGGCGCCGCTCTCCGGCGGGCGGGGAGAGAGGGTGACGCACGACCGCCCCGGGCGGATGCACTTCCTCCACGGCGTGAGCCCCGACGGTCGCACGCTGGCCTACATCGCGGTCGAGCTCGTGGAGGGCGGCTTCGACGGTGCCGTCGGTCATGTGCACGCGGTGTCGACCGACGGGATGGACGACCGGCCGCTCACGACCGGCGATCGCCACAGCGACGGGTCGGAGTACTCCCCCGACGGAGAGTGGATCTACCTCAACACCGAGCTGTTCAGTGCACTCCCCGGGCACGCGCAGATCGCGCGCATGCGTCCCGACGGCACCGGGATGCAGCAGCTGACCTTCGACGATCGGGTCAACTGGTTCCCCCACCTCGCACCCGCCGGCGACCGAGCGGTCTATCTGAGCTTCCCCTCGGGGACGCTCGGCCATCCGGCCGACCTCGCCGTGCAGCTGCGGCTCGTACGCGGCGGCGACTGGTCGGCCGCGACCGTGGTCGCCGAGCTCCCGGGCGGCCAGGGCACGATCAACGTCAACAGCTGGGCGTCCGACGGCCGCCGGTTCGCGTTCGTGGACTACCCGGTCGCAGCGGACGCCGACGCCTGACGCGCCTTCGCCGCCCGTCGGTCGCGCACCGACTCGACGGCGCACCAGACCAGGGTCGCAACGGCGATGCCCTCGAGCAGCCCGGCCACGACGTCGCTCAGCCAGTGGGCGTGGAGGTAGGTGCGACTCCACATCATGTAGACGACCCACCCCGCGCCGATCGCCCAGACGTACCATCGGCGCAGGATCAGCCCGAGCGTGATGACGACCGTCGTCGCGACGGCCGTATGCCCCGACGGGAATGAGGTCGCGACGCTTTCGGCGAGCGAGTCGTCGGGGCGCACCCGCGCGATGATCGCCGCCATCGGTGCGCCGATCGCCACGACCACGACGATCGCGATCGCGATGTTGGCGGCATCCCATCGGCGCTTGCGCCACCAGAAGACCGCCACCAGCAGGATGCCGATCACGATCATCCCGATCGTGCCGCCGACGTTCGCAGGGATGAAGGCGAGGAAGATGCCGATCTGCGTCTCGGTCGCGACCATGAGGTCGTGCCACCAGATGTCGGCGTCCAGGGGTTTGTGATCGTCCATCGCGACGACGAAGCGAAGGATCACGAACAGCACCGTGGCCGAGACGCCGACGATCAGGGCGATCGCGCGTCGCGCATCCGGCTCGATCGGCTCGAGGGCGGGGGGCGGCTCAGCGGGAGTCGGTTCGGCCGTCAACTCCTCACCTCCTTGTGGTGGGCGCGGGCGCGCCGGGGTCCGCTCCCGCTCGTGAGCGCAACTTTATGGCAACGCACGCGCCGTGGCACGCGAGACGGCGCCCCTTCCGCCGGCCGGTCCTCCAGGTGTACCGTGCCGGTGTCCGCGCCGAACCCGCGGCTCCGGACGCGCCGGAACAAGGGAGTCGTCCATGCGCGCCCGAAGCCTCGCCCTATCGGTCGTCATCGCGGTGCTCATCGGAGCGCTCGCCCCCGCCGGACCGGCGGTCTCGGCGGAAGCGGCCGGATCGTCGCGGAGCGGACCGCCGCTCCTGGGCACGGTCAGCGCGAACGGCGATCCGGTGCGCGGCGCAACCGTGCGGCTGATGATGGCGGGCGCCGCGCCGGGCACCGCGACCCAGCTCGCGTCCGTCGTGACCGACCGGAAGGGCGGCTTCCGCCTCACCGCGCCCGCCGACCTCGATCCGACGGCGGTCCTGTACGCCACGACCTCGGGCGGGAGCACGCGTGCTCGCGCCCTCGGCCCGGAGGTCGAGCTCGCGGCATCCCTCGGCGATCTTCGTTCCGGCCGCGTGGCGGTCAACGAACTCACCACCGTCGCAGCCGGCTACTCGCTCGCGCAGTTCGCCGATGCCGGTTCGATCGGCGGCGCCTCCCCGGGGCTGCAGAACGCCGCGAAGATGTCGCGGAACCTCGTCGACCCGTCATCCGGTCAGGCGAGCAGATTCCTGCGCAGCGCCCCCAACGGGACGCTCACCGAGACGTGGGCGACCTTCAATTCCCTGGGGAGCATCATCGCGGGCTGCGCCGCCGGGTCGAACGACTGCGCGGCTTTCCTGGACGCCGCGACCGACGCGTGGGGGGTGCGCCCGCAGACCACATGGCAGGCGATGACCCTGCTGCCGACCGATCCGTCGGGTGCGCCGCTCGCGGTGTTCGCGCAGGTGCCGGCGAATCCCCGGTTCGCGCCGGCACGCACCGAGCCGCCCGCGGGCTGGTACCTCGCGCTGAAGTTCTGGGGCAACGGACGGCAGTACAACGGTCCGGGCAACCTCGCGTTCGACAGCAGCGGACGCGTGTGGGCCAACACGAACGCGACCTGGTCGAGGAACCCGCGCAAAGTGTGCCCCGGCACCGACGTCTTCCTCCTCGACCCCTACGCGCCGGGCCAGCCGGTCACGGCCTACACCGGCGGCGGTCTCGACGGCGCGGGCTTCGGTCTCGCCCTCGACCCGCAGCAGCGCGTGTGGGTGACCAACTACGGCTTCACAGGGGTGCTCTGCCCGATCGGCCCGAGCTCGGACAGCGTGTCGCTGTTCGGCCCCGACGGCGCGGCGCTCTCTCCCGACGACGGCTTCCTGCAGGGTCCGATCAGCTGGCCGCAGGGCGTCGTCTCCGATGTCGGGGGGAACATCTGGATCGCGAACTGCGGTGCGAGCAACGTCGTCGTCTACCCGGAGGGCGACCCGTCGCGGTCGCGCGTGGTGGGCGACGGGACGCCGCGCGCGTTCGACGTCGCCCAGAACACCGCGGGGAACATGTTCGTCACGGCGAACGCGGGGTCGCAGGTCTACGGCTTCGACGACGGCGGCCTTCCGCTGCCCGGATCGCCGTTCGGCGACGCGTCGACGATCGAGAAACCGCTCGGCATCGCGAGCGACAGCCTGGGCAACGTGTGGGTGTCCAATTCTGGTGTCGTCGACATCCCGTGCGCGCCGGGCGCGGAACTCGTCGTGCCCACGCCCGACGTGCGCCTGCACGGCAGCATGGCCCGCGTGTCCGAGGACGGCACCGTGACCCGCTTCGAGGGCGCCGGCATGACGGTCCCGTGGGGAATCGCGGTGGACGGCGACGACACGGTCTGGGTCGCGAACTTCTTCGGTCAGCGCTTGTCGCACCTGTGCGGAGCGCGCGTCGAGACGTGTCCGTCGGGGACGGTCGGCGCCGAGATCTCGCCGGCGCAGTCGGGCTATTTCTTCGACGGCCTGCAGCGCAACACCGGCGTGCAGATCGACGCGTCGGGCAACGTCTGGCTCACGAACAACTGGAAGACGGTGCCCGAGGTGACCGATCCCTACGGCGATGGACTCGTCGTGTTCCTGGGGCTGGCCGCGCCGATCACGACCCCGCTGATCGGAACCCCCACCGCGCCGTGAGGGAGTCGGCGCGCGCACAATAGGGGGGATGGACACGTCCCCTGCAGGAGGCGCGGCCGCGGCACCCGGCCCGGCCGCGCTCTCGATCGGCATCGCCGCGTCGCTCGGGCCCGGACTCGGGTCCCGCGTCGCCGCGATGGCCGAGGACGCGGGCTTCTCGGGCCTGTGGGTCAACGACACTCCCGGCGCCGACGCGCTGTCCGTCCTCGAGGCCTGCGCCCGCGCGACCACGGGCATCCGGCTCGCGACCGGCGTGCTGCCGGTGGACCGTCGGCCCGCCGACGAGGTCGTCGCCCGCGTGGCCGCGTCGCGGCTTCCGCAGGAGCGACTGGTGCTCGGCATCGGCTCGGGACAGCTGCGTTCGGGTGCGCTCGACCGCGTGCGGGATGCCGCGACCCTGCTGCGGGACGACCTCGACGCGTCCGTCATGATCGGCGCGCTGGGTCCGCGGATGCGCCGGCTTGCGGCGCGGGCGGCGGATGGACCGCTCCTGAGCTGGCTCACGCCGTCGGTCGCCGCCGAACAGGCGCGCGCGGCGCGGGCGGTCGCATCCGGCACGCGCGTCGTGCTCTACGTCAGGACCGCCTTGGACCCCGCCGCGACGGCCCGGCTGCGCGAGGAGACCGACCGGTACGCGGGATACCCCGCCTACGCGGCGAACTTCGCGCGCCTCGGGATCGACGCCGTGGACACCGTGATCGACGGCGCGAAGCCGAGCTCCGCCGAGCGCCTCGCGGACTACCGGCAGACCGTCGACGAGGTGGTGCTGCGGGCGATCACCGCGGACGACACGATCGAGGACTATCGACGTCTCCTCCGGTCCGCGCACGACCTGGCCTCGCTGGTGCCGTGATGGGACCCCGGTTCACGGACTTCCAGCACCGGTGGATGAACCGGATCCACCGGGGGCTCCTGCGCCTGACGCGAGGCCGGGTGGGCGCGCACTTCGGCACGATGCCCGTGGTCGAGCTGCACACGATCGGCAGCCGCACCGGCCGGCGCCGCAGCGTCATGCTCACGGCGCCCGTGCACGACGAGGGTCGCTACGTCCTGGTCGCGTCGAAGGGCGGCGACTCGCGGCATCCGTTCTGGTACCGCAACCTCCGGGCGCACCCCGACGTCGAGCTGAGCGTCGGCGGCCGAACGCTGCTCTATCGCGCCCGGGTGGCGACGCCGGCCGAGCGCGCGCAGCTGTGGCCGCGGATCACGGGGGCCTATCGGGGATACGCCGGGTATCAGCACCGCACGACGCGCGAGATCCCCGTCGTGATCTGCGAGCCCCGCGCCGGCTCGTAGCGTCGCGTCGGGGCGTGGTCAACCCCGCTGGCGTCCGGACGGCGCGCGTCTAGCGTGACGCGCATGACGGATGCAGAGAGCGACCCGCGCACGAAGTATCACCCGGACGGCTTCGGGGCTCAGGAGCAGGACCAACCCGGCATGACCGACGAGACCATGCCGACGCCCGATCACGGTGAGGACTCCTACGTCGGGCACGACCGCCTCCGCGGTCGGCGCGCGCTGATCACCGGCGGCGATTCGGGCATCGGGCGCGCGGTCGCGATCGCCTTCGCCCGGGAGGGCGCCGACGTCGCGATCGTGCACCTCCCCGAAGAGGCCGAGGATGCCGCCGAGACCGTGCGCCTCGTCGAGGCGGCCGACCGGCGCGGCGTCGCCTTCTCCGGCGACATCCGCGATGAGGCGTTCGCCGGCTCGATCGTCGACGACGCGATCGGCGAGCTCGGGGGTCTGGACATCGTCGTGCTCAACGCGGCGTACCAGAAGGACCGGAACGGACTCGAGAACCTCGAGACCGCGGAGTTCGACCGCGTCTTGCGGACCAACCTCTACGGGATGCTGTTCACCGCGCGGGCCGTGATCCCCCGCCTGAGCGCCGGCGCCTCGATCATCGTGACGGCATCGATCCAGGCGTTCGATCCGTCGCCCGGGCTGATCGACTACGCCATGACGAAGGCGGCGCAGGTCGCGTTCGTGAAGGCCCTCGCTCAGGATCTCGGCGAGAAGGGAATCCGGGTGAACGCCGTGGCGCCCGGACCCATCTGGACACCGCTGATCCCGGCGACCGGCTGGGGTCCCGAACGCCTCGAGACCTTCGGCCAGGACACTCCGCTGGGGCGTGCCGGCCAGCCCGCCGAACTCGCGGGCGCGTACGTCTACCTGGCATCCGACGACGCGTCGTACGTCTCGGGCGCCGTGCTTCCGGTGACCGGAGGAAAGGGGCTGTGACGACCCACCCATGAGGCGCAGGGCGGTGCGGTGGCTTCTGGCCGCGCTCGCGGTGGCGGGCGCGGTGGCGCTGGCCGCGTGCTCCGCGATCCCCGCCGACCCCGACGGCACGCTGAGCCGCGTGACCGGCGGCGAGTTGCGGGTGGGCGCGTCGCCCGCCGAGGGTCTCCTGGTGGTCGAAGGCGCCGACGTGTCGGGCCCGCTCGTGGAACTCGTCGAGGGCTTCGCCGCCGAGCACCGTGCGCGGGCGGTCTGGTCCGTCGGCAGCGAGGAGGAACTCGTCCGCGGGATCGAGGACGGCTCGCTCGACCTCGTCGTCGGAGGGATGAGCGATGCGACCCTGTGGACCCCGCGGGTGGCGGTGACCCGGGGCTACCCGGGGCTCGGCACCCCTGCGCATCCGCTCGTGATGTTCGCCCGCCTCGGCGAGAACGGATTCCTGAACGCCCTCGAGACGTACCTCGACCGGGCCTCCGCGCAGCGCCCGCCGGACGAGGGCGGGCCGTGAAGAGTCTGGGCCGCACCGACCTGCCCCCCGATCAGCAGGACGCGCTGCGCAAGGCCATCCGGTGGGAGTGGTTCACGATCGGGTACACCGTGTGCACGATCGTGCTGATCGCGTTCGTGGTCAGCGGGTCGCAGGCGATGAAGACCGCGTGGATCGAGGACATGCTCTCGCTGGTCCCGCAGATCTCGTTCCTGATCGCGCTCCTGGTGATCCGCCGGAGACCGACCCGCCGGCATCCGTACGGGCTGCATCGGGCGATGGGGATCGGTCATCTCGTCGCCGGAGTCGCCCTTCTCGCGATCGGCGGCAACCTCGCGGTCGATTCGATCATCGGACTCGTGACCGGCGAGCATCCCACGATCGGCACGGTCTCGCTCTTCGGCCGGACGATCTGGCTGGGCTGGCTCATGGTGGGCGTGATGAGCATCATCATCATCGGGCCCTTCTTCTACGGTCACGCGAAGGCGAAGCTCGCTCCGCGCCTGCACAACAAGGTGCTGTACGCGGATGCCGACATGGCCAAGGCCGACTGGACCACCAACGTCGCCTCGATCGTCGGAGTGCTGGGCGTCGGACTCGGAGTGTGGTGGCTCGACGGGGCAGCCGCGCTGTTCATCTCCCTCGGCATCACGTGGGACGGCTTCAAGAACGCCCGCAGCGCCGTGCTGGATCTTATGGATCAGCGAGCCCTGACGCACGACGACAAAGACGTCCACCCGCTCGCGGCCGACATCGTCCGCGAGCTCGAGCACCTCAGCTGGGTCGATCACGCCGGCGTCCGGATGCGCGACATGGGCCAGGTCTTCCACGTCGAGGCCTTCGTCGTCCCGCGCCGCGCCAAGGTCTCCGCCGATCGCATCGAACGGGCGCGACGCGCGGTGGCCGCCATGGACTGGAAGGTGCAGGACGTGGTGATCGTCGTCGTGCCGGCGCTTCCCAACGAGGCGCAGCGCGACGGGACCCGCCGCCGGCCCGCGAAAGCCGACGCCTAGCCGGACGCGAGGGTGGACAGCCGCTTGCGCAGATAGACCTCCTGCACTCCGCCGCCGGTGTCGACGCGCTCGCTCTCGACGTACCCGCAGCGCTCGTACAGCCGGAGGTTCGCCTCGCTGAGACTGCCGGTGAACAGCTCGGACTCCGACGCCGACGAATGGGCCTCGGCGGCCTCGAGCAGCGCCTGGCCGATCCCGGAGCCCTGCATGTCGGGGGCGATCGCGATGCGGCCGATCATCAGCAGGCCGTCGGCCTCGCGCGTGCGGATGGCACCGACCAGCCGCCCGTCGACGCGCGCGACGAACCCGTCGCTCTCGCGGAGCTCGCTCTCCAGCTCCTCGAGGCTCTGCGTGAGCGGCGGCATGTCCACCGATCCGTAGATGAGCGCTTCCGAGACGAAGGCCGCACGCTGCACGGTGAGCACCTCGCCGGCATCCGCCGCGGAGATCGGGGCGATGTCGATCGGCGTGTCGCCCGAGGGCGCCGGCGTCATCGTGCGACCTCGGCCAACGGCGCGTCCTGCGCGACTCGAAGCATCCGCGCCTGTTCTCTCAGGTAGCCGGCGTAGCCGCCCGGCGTCCGGCCGATGAACCGACCGGATGTGAGGACCTCGCCGGCGTCGCTCGCCGCGATCGATGCGCCGAGTCGCCGGCACTCGTCGACGAGCAGGACGTCTTCGTGCTCGCTCGCCGCCCGGAATCCGCCCGCCGCGAGATACGTGCTCGCGCGCACTCCGAGGTTCGCGCCGTGCGTGTGCCCGTTCGGCGCGCCCGGCTCGTGCGTCGCGAGCCAGTGCTCGCGGTGCGCGGGGCTCAGATCCTCGAAGTCGGGGCGCACGGTGCCGACCACCACATCCGCGCCGCCGTCGGCCAGCGCGATCTGCGACATCAGCCACTCGGCGGGCACCTGCGAGTCGGCATCCGTGTTGGCGATCCAGACCCGCTCGGACGCGACGTGGCGCACCGCGCGCAGCCCGGCGGCGATGCCGAGCGCCCGCGCCGCTCCCACCGCGCGGGCGACCGAGTGCACGACGGGGAACGGATGCCGCGCCGCGACATCGCCCGACGCATCGGAGCAGGCATCGAGCACCACCCTCACCTCGCACGGCAGCGCGAGCGCGGCGACCGCCGCGCGGAGTGCGACCAGGCACCCCTCCAGCAGTGCGGCCTCGTCATGCACCGGGACGACGACGACCACGGCTTCGATCGGCGGCCGGCTCATCGCAGGCCCTCGCGCCGTGCGACCGACTGCGCCGGACGGCTGCAGAACACCTCGAGCACGAAATCCTCCTCTTCGTGGCGCGCGAGCGCCTCCCATGCGGTGGATGCCCGCAGGGCGCCGTGCACGTCGTCACCGGTCAGCGGATACTCCGGCACCGGATGCCGCCAATGGCACGCGACCAGGCAGCCGGTGGGGGTGAGCGCCGCCGCTGCCCGCTCGATCGTGGACCGCAGGTCGCGGGGGCTGAGGTAGTACCCCACCTCGGAGAGCACGATCGTGTCGAAGGCGCCGTCCGGGAAGTCGTGCGGCACACCGCCCTGGACGAACTCGACCGAGCCCTCGTCGCCGATCCGCCGACGGGCGGTCTCGAGCGCGGCACGGGAGACATCGAGCGCGGTCACCCGATCGGCGCGCGCCGCGAGCCCCTCCGTGACGTGCCCCGTGGAGCAGCCGATCTCGAGCACCCGCCCCAGCCGTGCGGCCGGGAGGGAGGCCAGAAGGATCGCGCGCTTGCGCTCTTCGTACCATCGCGTCTCGAACCCCCAGGGATCCGCGTGTCGCGCATAGAACGCGTCGAAGAACCCGGGCGCAAGTGTCTCGGGCTCGGCGACGCGGACGGCGTGGGACCGCGACCCGGCCGTGCCGCCGGCATCGCCGGTGACGGACTCTTCGAAGAAGACCTCGCTGTCGCGCGCGAAGTGCGCGGCCATCGAGGTCGAGACGACCGGCTCGTCTCCGGCGTCGCTCGAGAGCGGATCCGTCTGCGAGCGGTGCGCGCGCAGCGCCCGCTCCTTGATCGAGCGCTCGCCCGGGGTCAAACGCAGCCGGACCGCGGCATCCCACGGCACGTCCTCCGGTGTTCCCCAGTGCCACAGCCAGATCGGATAGCCGTAGTGCCGGATGCCGCGCTCGGCACACGCGCGCGCCACGGCCTGCGCGGCGACCCGATGGTCGCGATGACGGTCTCCCGAGAACGGCGCGACCACCAGGGTGCGGGCGGGCTCGATCGGCGGGCCGTCCAGCGCGAGCCCGATCGCGATGTCGAGTTCGACGGTCCGCTCGCGCAGACCGCCGTCGGGCAGCCCGAGGAACTGCAGATCCGCGCGGGGCGCCAGGGTGAGAAGGGCCCGCCCCACCTCGTCGCGTCGGATCGCGGCCAGATCGGAGCGCGTGTGCGTCGGCGAGCCCGGGTGCGACGCTTCTCCATCGGTGAGGACCACGACCACGACCTGCCGACCCGCCTCGTGCGCCCGCCGGATCAGCCCGGCCGCGCCGAGCGTCTCGTCGTCGGGGTGCGCGGCGAAGACCACGAGGCGATCGATGTCCAGTGCGAGCTCCGGGAGCGCGCGTCGCGCGAGCTCGGGCAGCCACACCGCTTCGGGAGTGCCCGCGTCGAGGTGACTGAAAGAGCCCGTCATCCGCTCGCCGTCCCCGCGAGGTCGCGACCGAGGCGTGCGGCATCGCGCAGTCCGTGGTGCTGACGGAGGTACAGATGCAGGTCGGCCACGCGACCCGCGTGCGCGTCGTCCGAGACGAGCGGACCCGGCCCGAGCGCTGCGTCGGCCTGGGCGAGCACGAGCGTCGCGGCATCCGTCACCGCCGCGCGCACGCGTGACGCGAGCAGTCGGTCGCCGACGCCGGCCGATCGCCCCGAGTCCAGAAGCTCCGCGGCCTCGTCGAGGACCGCGCGCGCCGCCCACAGCGTGGCATCGACCCGGCCCAGATGCACGAGGGCGAGCTGGTCCGCTCGCTCCGAGCGCGCGGCGTCCGCGATCGGACCCGCGACACCGACCGCGCCGCCCCACCAGCAGGCCGCGACCGTCATGCCGCCCCATGCGAATCCGGGACGACTCAGGTACCACCCCGGCCCGCCGATCGGCGACGCGGCCACATCGTCGAAATCGACGTCGGCACTGACGATCGCCGGCAGTCCCCGCGCGAACCAGGGGCCGGCATGAGCGCGTACGCCTGCGCTGCGCAGGTCCACCGCGAACAGGCGCCGGTCCGCGCCGGCCGAGGCCGTCACGAGCGCGTGCGTCAGCGTGCCGGCCAGCGAGCACCACGGCTTCGTGCCGTTCAGCCGCCACTCGCCGCCTCGGACGTCCGCCGTCAGCACCGCACCGGCGCCCTCCGCGGCGAAGACCCCCCACGTCGATCCGGGGGTCACGCCGATCTGTCCGAGATCGGACACGTCGTCCGCGTCGAGAGGCCGGGCGCCGGCCTGCGCGAGGATCGTGAGCGCATCGAGGTGGGGCTCGAGCATGCGCGCGGCCGACACGTCCAGCGCCGCGACCGCCGCCATCAGGTCCCACAGCTCGCGCGTGCGCCCCGCGCCGACGTGCGGCGCCCGCGCGCCTACCTCGACGCACCAGCGCAGCGTGCGGTCGAGGTCGCGGCCGAAGCCGGCTGTTCGGCTCGCCGCATCCAGAGCCCACGCGCTGAGCGCGCTCGATCCACCGCTCGCGTCGAGCGCGGGTGTCCTGGACATGGTGCCGCACCTCCTGTCAGGAGGCTATGGGCGGTGCGACCCCGGCGATTGAGCCTTGACAACGACCTCGGCGACTGGCAGGCCTCACGAGCCGAAGGCGCTCGAGAGCGCGTCGGCCTCGGACTCGATGACGGATGCCGACACGAGGTCGCCCGCCTGGGTCGTGAGGGTGTGCACCCACGCGTCGAGGGACTCCTGAGCGAGACCCGAGGTGTACAGGAGCTCGCTGAGGCGCTCGGACTCGGCGTCGTACAGCGCGGAGAACGCGTCGGATGCCAGGAACCGCTCCGCGAGGATGTTCCCTCCCCCGCCACGACCCCCGCCACCCGCGGCCGGCCCGCCCATGGCGCCCGGGGCCGCTCCTGCGCCGTTCGGCTCCTCCGCGCGATCAGGGCCGCCACCCGCGGCATCCGCGCGTCCGCCGCCGCCGCCGGGCGATGCGCCGAACGCGAGATTGAGGTCCCACGAGACGACCGTCATGACACCGGTGCCGGCGTCGTACGCGAGGTAGGAGTTATTGCCCGGGCCGTCGATGTCGTCGACGTTGTCGATGAGGTCCTGGAAGGCGAGGTAGGTCGCGAACGCGTCGACGTCGAGCCACGAGGACAGCTCGGCCTCGAACGTCGCGTCGTCGGACTCATCGAGGAAGCGGAGGAAGTCGATGAGCGGTGCGAGGTCGTCGTCCCCCGCCTCTTGATCGAACACGTCGGCGTACGACTCCGGATCGTCTCCGCGGTAGGAGTAGTCGCCTCCCGACTCCGCCTTGTACAGGGCGGTGGCGCTCTCGAACTCGTCGGCGAGCCACGCATCGTCGGGATTCTCGATCACCAGGCGCAGTTCGCTCTCGCCCCCGATCTGCACTCCCGCGGCGATCGCCTGTTCGCTCGCGAGGCCCGACGCCTCGAGCAGGTCGAGCGCGACGGCTTCGTTGAGCGAGGTCTCCGAGCTGTTGCCGCGGATCACGAGCTCGACCGTGCCGTTCAGGTTCTGGCCGTCGACGAACTTGTCGAGGTCGATGATCCACGGGAGGGTGGCCGGATGCGCGGAGCTGAGTTCCGCATCGGCATCGCTCGACAGGCCGCGCAACGACGAGTTGCCCTTGAGCTTCAGCCCGACATCCTCGAAGGTCGCCCCGTCGATCACGACCGTCGCCGAGATCCACTCCTTCTCGCCGGAGTCGAGGTACGCCGCGATCATCGCGTCGTAGTCGGCCTGGTCGTAGTCGAGGGCGATCGAATGGACGACCGTCTGGTCCCACAGCTGCGCATCGTCGGTCTCGACGGCATCGGCGTCGGCGTCGGCGGCTCCGACGTCCTGCGGATCGGTCGAGGCGGCCGCCGCACAGCCGGCGAGGGATCCGACCGCCAGGGCGAGGGCAGCGCCGCCGGCGGCGAGTCGGGAGGGTCGCGAGATGTTCATGCGACCAGCCCACCCGGGGCGGCTTTGACCGAGGCATGAGGGGCTTCGGAACGAGCCCAGACTTCTCCTCACTTCCAGGATACGGCGCGGACGGGGGCTTGCCGCAAGGGCCCCCTGCGGGCGCATACTGGTCGGCCGCGTGTTCTCGATGCCCTTCGGCCTCGCGCGTCCCGGATCGGAGCCCACCCCGTGCGACCCCCCACTCGCAGCGTGTTCGACCTGCCCGAGCGGCTTTCCGCGAAGGCGGAGCCGGCGCTGATCGCCGACGACGAGCGGCATTTCGCGGCGATCGCCGAGACGCTCCGGCTGACGATCGACGAGGTGGCGACGCGCCTGGATGCTGCGCGCCGGCGACCCGGCGGCTCGGGGCAGGAGGCCCTGGATCGCGACCTGGAGGTGCACCGGCTGTCCGGTCGCCTCAGCCTGCTGCGGCGGTTCGGTCTCGACCTGTGCCTCGGCCGCATCGTGCACTCGGAGGAGTCCGAGCCGACCTACATCGGGCGGCTCGGGCTGACGGATGCCGACGGCCGCCGCCTCTCGATCGACTGGCGCGCGCCCGCCGCCGAGCCGTTCTTCGCCGCGAGCCACGCCGCGCCGATGGGACTGGTGAGCCGGCGCCGGTACCGGTGGACGCTCGGTCGCATCAGCGACTACTGGGACGAGGTGTTCGCCTACGACGGGCTCGAGGGCCGCGCCGCCCTGGATGACCAGTCGGCGTTCATCGCGAGCCTCGGCACCAGTCGGTCCGCGCGCATGCGGGATGTCCTGGCGACGATCCAGGCGGACCAGGACGCGATCATCCGGGCAGGCTCGCGCGGCGCTCTGATCGTGGACGGCGGGCCCGGCACCGGCAAGACGGTCGTCGCGCTGCATCGCGCGGCATACCTGCTGTACTCCGATCCGCTGCTGGACCGCACCCACGGCGGCGTGCTCTTCGTGGGTCCGCACGAGCCCTACCTCGCGTATGTGCAGGATGTGCTCCCGGGCCTGGGCGAGGAGGGCGTGCAGCTGTGCACGCTGCACGACCTGGTGCCCGAAGGCGCTCGCGCGGTGCCGGAGGACCACGCCGAGGTCGCACGCCTGAAGTCCACGGCCCGCATGGTGACCGCGATCGACCCCGCGATCGCCCTGTACGAGGAGCCACCCACGCGCGGGATGACCGTTCCGACGCCGTGGGCCGACGTCGCGGTCAGCCCCGACGACTGGGCCGAGGCCTTCGACGCCGCCGAGCCCGGAGTGCCGCACAACGAGGCTCGAGACGACATCTGGGAGGCGCTGCTGGCGATCCTCGTCGACAAGCTCGGCGACGCGGCACCCGCGACCCGGCTGCGGCGCGCGCTCGCCGGGAGCGTCGAGCTGACCCGCGCGTTCGGCAAGGCCTGGCCGCTGCTGGAGGCGGATTACGTGGTCTCCACCCTCTGGTCCGTGCCCGCCTACCTGCGTCGATGCGCGCCGTGGCTGAGTGCCGAGGAGGTGCAGGTGCTGCAGCGCCGGCATCCGTCCGCCTGGACGACGGCCGATCTGCCGCTGCTGGATGCCGCCCGGCGCCGACTCGGCAACCCCGAGGCATCGCGACGCCGACGACGACGCGACGCCGTGCGGGCCGCGGAGCGCGAGGAGCGCTCGCGCGTGATCGAGCACCTCATCGAGTCGGATGACTCCGAGATGTCGGTCATGTCGATGCTCCGCGGCGAGGACTTCCAGAACGCGCTGGATGATTCCGCGAGCCTGCCTGAGGACGCGCCAGACCCCCTCGCCGGGCCCTTCGCGCACATCGTGGTCGACGAGGCGCAGGAGCTGACGGATGCCGAATGGCAGATGCTGCTGCAGCGCAACCCCACGCGGAGCTTCACGATCGTCGGCGATCGTGCGCAGGCGCGGCACGGCTTCACGGAGTCGTGGGAGGAGAGGCTCGACCGGGTCGGGCTGCAGCGGAGCACGCTGCGGTCGCTGAGCGTCAACTACCGCACGCCCGCGGAGATCATGACCGAGGCTGCGCCGGTCATCCGGGCCGCCCTTCCCGATGCGAACGTGCCGACCTCGATCCGCAGCACGGGCGTGCCGGTGCACCACGGATCGGTGTCGGAGCTTCCCACGCTGCTCGAGAGCTGGCTCGCCGAGCACGACGAGGGCGTCGCGTGCGTGATCGGTCACCCGGACTTTCGAGGCACCGAGCGGGTCCGCTCGCTGTCGCCCCAGCTCGCGAAGGGGCTCGAGTTCGATCTGGTGGTTCTGGTCGACCCCGACGCGTTCGGCTCGGGCATCGAGGGCGCCGTCGACCGCTACGTCGCGATGACCCGGGCGACCGGGCGGCTCGCGATCCTGGTGACCGGCGGCACAGCGGGCTGAGGTCAGCGGATGTGGACCGCGCCGGGCTGGATCGTCACGGAGAACGACGCCGTCTCGCCGATCTCCTCGCCGTCGATCTCGAAAGCGCGCACCTCGGGCAGGCTCACCTCGAGCGTCTTCGCGCGACCGAGGTTCACGGCATCCGTCTCGGTCACCTCGTCGCTCTTGCCGACGAGTCGCTTGAGGCCGTTGTCCCACATCATCGTCTTGAGGGTGCCCAGCCATTCGCCGACGCCCTCGGCGCTGAGCACGAGGTAGTCGAGCTCTCCGTCGTCGGGCGCGGCGTCGGGGAACAGGGTGATGCCGCCCTGCAGACTGCCGCAGTTCGCGATCAGCAGCGTGTGACCCTGTTCGTCGCGCGCGGGCTGATCGTCCTTCGTGATGTGGAAGGGGACGACCTCGCTCGCGGCGAGCGCGCGCCCGAGCGACTCGACGTACGCGAGCCAGCCCGCCTTGTCCTTCAGTTCGTCCTTCGTCTCGACGATCATGTGCGCGTCGATGCCGAAGCCCACCATCACCAGGAACGCATGCCGCTCGAGGCCGCGCGACAGGTCGACTTCGACCCAGCCGACGTCGATCGCGCGGGTCTCGCCGTCCAGGGCGCGCTCGAACGCCGCGGGGATGTCGTTCAGGGGCACGTCCAGGTTGCGCGCCAGGAGGTTGCCGGTGCCCAGCGGGATGATGCCCAGGTGCGCGTCGGAGGACGCTTCGGCGAGGTGCTCCGCGACCGCGCGCACCGTGCCGTCCCCGCCGGCGGCGAGCACGAGGTCGGCGCCCTCGGCGAGCGCATCGCGCGCCATGCCCTGGCCCGGGTCCTCCACCGTCGTCTCGTACCAGCGCACGTCGGGTGCCTGGCCGTCTCCGAGGGCGGCGGTGAGCCCCTCCTCGAGGGCGTCCTTCTCTGTCTTGGACGGGTTCCAGACGACGGCGATCTGAGAGGTCATGCGCGGTTCTTTCGCTCGGGAGGGACGCCGCACGAACGGCGTTGACAAAACGATAGACGCGATCGCGCCGGATGCTGTGGGCTTGACAATCCGCTCGGCTGGGAACCGGCGCGGTGGTGGAGGCTCGCATGCGCGCGGCGATCGCACAACCCCCTCCCGGCTGGGGCGGGCGCGGGCCACGATGGAGAGATGATGACTGTGCACTACACGGGGGGCACCGTTCTGATGGCGGATGACGTCGCCGAAGCGCTCATGCAGTACGCCCGCGTCCTCGCGGCCGCACAGGACAGCGATGTCCTCGTGATCCCGGTGGTCGACGAGCACGGCGAGATCGTCACGGCGGAATTCCTCGTCGGGCCCTCGAGCCAGCTGCTGGCAGTGCCGGCGCCCGGTGTGCAGGAGCGCGCGCGGGACCAGGCGGTGCTCGATGACATCCGCGGACGAGCGCGCCGCTACGGCTCGTCGGTGGCGATGTCACCCGATGACGAGGCCATGGACCACTTCGATCACGACAGCTCCTGAGCGTCAGCGCTCCTCCGTGCGCCCAGGCGCCCGCATCTCGGCGAGGGTCGGCGTGAGCTCGGCGACGAGTTCGCGCGCGAGGTAGCCGAGCCCGCGCCGATCGGTCAGGCGATCTCCGGCGTGCGCGTGCGTCCATGCGCCCCAGACCGCGGCGCGTGCCGCATCGACTCCCCGCGCCGCGAAGCCGCTGATCGCCCCCGCGAGCACATCGCCGCTGCCCGAGGTCGCGAGCCCCGGCCCGCCGGCGAGCACCTGCCACGCGGCATCCGTCGGGTTGGCGATCGTGCCGTAGCAGTTGACGACCGCGTCGAACCGGCGCGCGATCTCTCGCACGTCGGCGACGCGGTCGTCCGAGAGCTCGCGATCGAGCAGCAGCGCTGCCTCTTCCTCGTTGGGGTTGAGCACCAGGGTCTCCGGCAGCGAGCCGCGCTCCAGATCCGGCAGCACGCCCAGCGCGAACGCATCCAGCACCAGGCAGCGGATGCCGACCTCGGCCACCGCGCGGATCGTCTCGCGGGTCTCGTCGGGGTCATCGAAGCCCGGCCCGATCAGTACGGAATCGGCCGATGCGAGCTCCCCGCGTGCGGGTTCGCCGATCGGGTCGCTCGCGCGTTCGGGCAGCGCGAAGCTCGCCGACTCCGGCACCGCCATCGCGACCGCGAGCTGGATCGGCGCCGGTGTCACCATGCCCAGCCGGCCGGCGCCCACCCGGATCGCCGCTTCGCCGGCGAGCGCGACGGCACCCGGCGACCGGGTCGAGCCGCCGACGACCATCACGCGCCCGCGGGACTTCTTCGAATCCCCCGGATCGGGCAGTCCCCACGAGCGCAGCAGCTCCGCGGTGACCCGCTCACTCGGGTTCGACATCGGGGCTCCCCGGGTGGACGGTCACGGGCGCACCCTCGGTGCGCAGGTGGTCGACGGACGAGAACTCGACGAGCTCCCACCGGTCGGCGCCCCGCCGCAGGTGGGTGACCGAGGCGTTCAGGACGGTGTGGGATGCCGCGAACTCGAGCAGCTCCTCCTCGTCGAGCGGCAGGAGCAGCGCGAGGAAGAGCATCACGACGGCATCGTGCGCGACGATCATCGCGCTCCGGGCCCTCGCGCTCTCGGCGTCGGCGAGGAACGACCGCAGCCGCAGCATGACGTCGGCCCAGGACTCGCCGCCCGGAGGGCGATGGTAGAACTTGCCCAGGCGCCGCCGGCGCTCCGCCTCTTCGGGGTGCAGATGCGCGACACCCCGGGTGGTGAGGAGGTCGAGGATGCCGAGCTCGCGGTCGCGGAGGCGCTCGTCGACGACCACGGGGGCCGTGTTCGAGACGTCGCCGAGCGCGATCGCGAGCGTCTCGCGCGCGCGGGCATAGGGCGAGACCCAGTAGAGCTCGGGGGCGCGGTCGCGCTCGGCCAGCCACGTGCCCAGCGCGGATGCCTGCTCCCGGCCCGTGTCCGAGAGGACCACGTCGGCGTCGCGGGTCTCGATCGGGATCCGATCGAGACCCGCTTGCTCCGCGCTCGTCGCAGCGGCGTTCGCCACGCTCTCACCGTGCCGCGCGAGCCACAGTTCATTCACTGCCATGCGGAGGACGCCGTCGTGGTGGGTCGTACTCAGGCGGGGATGTCGCCGCGCCAGGCGCCGGATTCCGCGCCCTGCGCCTCGATGAACTCCTTGAAGTTCTTGAGGTCCTTCTTCACCGCGTGCTTTCCGGCACCCACGAGCGAACCGATCTTCTCCGTCATTCCCTCGGGCTCCCAGTCTAGTTGCACGGTGACGCGGCTGCTGTCGTCGGTCAGCTTGTGGAAGGTCACGACTCCGGCGTGCTCGGTCTCGCCGCCCACACTGTGCCATGCGACCCGCTCGTCGGGGTGCTGCTCGGTGATCTCGGCGTCGAACTCGCGCTCGACCGGACCCACCTTGACCTTCCAATGCGTGTGGGTGTCATCCAGCTGGGTGATCGACTCGACCTCGTCGAGGAACTTCGGAAAGCTCTCGAACTGGGTCCACTGGTTGTACGCGGTGCGCACGGGAACGTCGACGTCGATGGTCTCGATGATCTGCGCCATGGAACGGCTCCTTGCTCTCGGGAGAATGGGTCAGACTCCATTCAGCAGGACTCGACCGGGATTCGCAGGGGGCTTGACACCCGGCGTCCGTGCCGAAGGTCGTCGGCGGATCTGCGCGGATTCGTGCGCCCTGCCGCCGATCTCGCGCATAATTGCATCGAATGCGGAGCAAGCCGCCGAGATCATGGAGGGGAAAGCGTGATGCCGTTCCGGAGCATCGCCACGCTGGAGTCGTGGCTGGCGGAGTTCGAGGAGATCGACTATCGCGTGTCCGGGTCGGCACGCGTCATCCCGCAGGACGGCGACGGCGGCGCCGACACGGGACTCGTCGTGTACCAGTTGCGCAACGCCCCGACACTCGCCTATCTCGAGCCCGACGTCGCCACACTGGAGTGGCGCGTGACGATGCAGGCGCGCGACGCGGACTCCACGATGTCGCCGGCGGCCGTGCAGGAGCTCGCATACGAGCTCTCGATCGTGTCGGCGCTCTGCGTCTTCCTGCGCACGAAGTCGCGCGAATTCATGCGTCAGACCCGCTGACGGCGAACCGTACGCCGCGTCAGTCGAAGGCGCGTGAGGCGGAGGTCGTATACCGATCCAGCGCCGCCGCCATCCGCGCGGTGTCTTCGAGATCCTCATCGTCGATCGCTCCCAGGAACGCGTCGTCGAATCGGTTGAGCACCGACCACGGCTCGACGGCCAGATCGACCGTGGTGCTCAGCCGGATCACACGGCGATCGACGGGGTCGACATCGCGTCCCACCGCGCCGCGCTCGACGAGCCGGTCGATCAGCGTGGTCACGCCGGCGGACGTGATCCCGAGGTAGTCCCGGAGGTGGCTCGGCCGGGCGTCGGGATGCGCGGCGATGTACAGCAACGCACGCGCGTCGAGGTCGTTGATGCCGAGCGCGAGGCGTGCGGCGACCAGAGCGATGTGGCGCGCCTCGACGTATCGCTTGAGCGCGTCGACGAGCGGCGAGGGCAGACCTGGCGAGAGGTTCACGATCACATCCTCTCGCTCGTAGGTGCGGAACGGAAACCGAGCCTACCAGACTGGTTAAATTTCCGTAATGTTCAGTTTCTTATTTAAAATATCGTAATAACTGTTACGCTGATGAGGTCGATTGGGGTCGGCATCCGCACTACCGAGTGAAAGGACCTCCGATGGGACTTCTGTTCTACGGCAATACGTGCGAGGCCATCGAGATCCCCGATCGCCTCCTGGCCCACATCAAGGTGGTGGTCGCGACCAAACTGCGTCGCAGCGAGAGCTTCACTCTGTCGTGGAAGCACATCGGCGACATGCCCAGTGGGCGCTCGACGATCTGGCTGCAGCCGGCCATTCCGCTGAGGTTCGTGTTCTCGTCGGAGTCCGAGACGCTCGATCCCGAACTGCTGTCGCGGTTCGCCGTCGCCGCCAACTCCTCGCAGGGCCTCGTGATCGATCTCGAGATGCTCGACAAGCAGAGCGAGATCGAGCAGTCTGCCGCGAAGGCCGGCGCCGGCCGCTCTCCGAAGAAGGCTCCGGCGCTCGTTCCCGCCGCCTGATCCGTAGCGGTATCCGCCGGATCACGCAGCGCCGGCCGTGTCAACCCCGTCCTCCCCAGATGAGTCGCAGATGAGAATCTCCTCTTATCGACCCTCGCCAGGCGGATCGAGGGATGACGAGCATGCACACACGACGACCGACGCACAGGCCCGGATGAGCACCCCCCGCCCACGCAGCCGCTTCGCGCTGCGCCGGACCTCTCCGCAGAACTGGATCATCGTCAGGGCGGGCATCCCCGAGTTCGCGGTGCGTCCCCTCGCGCACATCACGGTGACGGATGACGACGTCGCCGAGGTCGTCTGGGCCGCTCCGCTCCCGCTTCCGGTCACGTATGCGAGCCCGCAGGACGCGCTCGAGAGCCTGGAGGCATGGGAGTTCGCCGACCACAGCTCGACCAAGCCGAAACCGATCCCCCACTTCCCGCCGCCGCGCGCCTGACGCACGACGGTCGGATTCACCAACCCTGCAGCGATTCGGCGGGCGTCCGCCCGACCGCGACCGGCCGACCGCGCGAGTGCGCCCACTGGCTCCAGGAACCGGGGAAGATCCGCGTGTCCAGGCCGGCGTGGGCGAACGCGAGCGCCGAGTGCGTCGAGGCGATGCCCGCGCCGCAGTAGAGCGTGATGTCACGACCCTCGTCGATCCCCGCCGCCGCGATCGTCTCGCGGATCTGAGCGGGTGACCTCAGCCTCCCGTCGGGCGCGATGTGCGACACCGTCGGGATGTTGATCGCGCCGGGGATGTGCCCCGACACGGGGTCGGTGCCGTGCGCGATGCCGCGGTAGTGCTCGGGCGCGCGGACATCGACGAGGTGACCCTCGATCGGCGCGCGGGCGGCATCGTCGATCGACGCGACCCCCGGGTCCGCGCGCAGCAGATGCACGTCGCCGCGACCGGCCACCCGGTCGCCGATCTCGAGCGGCAGCCCCGCGGCGACCCAGGCGCGGATGCCGCCGTCGAGCACGCGGATGTCGACGCCCCGCCGCCGGAGCAGCCACCACGCCCGTGCCGCCGCGACCGCGTCGTTGTCGTCGTACGCCACGACGAGGTCGCCGTCGTCGATCCCCCACCGCCGCGCGGACTCCTCGAGCCGTTCGATCGAGGGCAGCGGGTAGCGCCCCTCCTCGGGATGTCCGCGACGCGCCAGATCGTTCTCCAGGTCGACGTACACGGCGCTCGGCAGGTGACCGGCGACGTATGCGGGTCTGCCCTCCGGCGTATCAAGCCGCCATCGCACATCGAGGATGCGCACGCCGCGCGCCGAAGCGAGCTCGGCGGCGAGGGCATCCGGATCGATCAGGTGGGCCATTCCTCGAGTCAAGCCCGGAGCCGGGACCCGGTCGCCCGGGGCCTGAAACACAGCGCAACGCAACCGGCATCCGGTGTCACACGGCGACACATTCGGACACATGCATCGGGCGGCGCGTGCGTGTTACGCGGCGTGACCCGTCATTGCGCTCTGTGTTCGCTCCGCCGCTGCGCCGGCTCGCCCTTTCCTACTGTCGGGGAGCAGTCGCGGTCTCCTCCGCGGCGTCCACCGAACAGGACCGAGGACATGACCACGATCACGACCGCGCCCGTCGCCGTCGGCGCTCCCGCGCCCGTCGGTTCCGCGCCCCCTCCGCCGTCGGCGCGCCTCGACGTCGGCGGCACCCGCGTCGTCCACACGCGCCACTGGTTCCGCTGGACCCTGAGCGCGATCCTCCTGTTCGCGATCGCCCAGTTCGTCTGGTCGCTCGTCACGAACGAGAACTACGAGTGGAACGTCTTCGCCCAGTACTTCTTCTCCGAGCCCGTGCTGATCGGCATCGGCTACACGCTGTCGCTGACCGCCGTATCGGCATCCATCGGGTTCGTGCTGGGCACCGTGCTGGCTCTCGGCCGACTGTCGAAGTCGGTGCTGCTCAACGCGATCGCCTGGACCTACATCTGGTTCTTCCGGTCGGTGCCGCTCGTCGTGCAGATCATCGTCTGGTACAACCTCGGCTACCTCTACCCGACCCTCGGCCTGGGCACGCCGTTCACGACCGACTTCTGGATCGTCGAGTTCCCGACCGTCCAGCTGATCAGCGCGTTCGCCGCAGCGATCCTCGGACTCGGCCTGCACCAGGCCGCGTACTCGGCGGAGATCATCCGGGGCGGTCTCATCTCGGTCGATCAGGGTCAGCAGGAGGCCGCCGCCGCCCTCGGCATCCCCGCCCGCAAGCGGCTATTCCGCATCATCCTGCCGCAGGCCATGCGTTCGATCGTGCCGAACGCGACCAATGAGGTGATCGGCCTCGTCAAAGGCGCCTCGGTCGTGTTCGTGATCGCGATCCCCGAGCTGTTCTACGCCGTGCAGGTGATCTACAACCGCAACAGCCGGGTGATCCCCCTGCTGCTGGTCGCGGTGGTCTGGTACACGATCATCACCACGATCCTCAGCATCGCGCAGTACTACATCGAGCGGCACTATGCGCGTGGATCCGTCCGGGTGCTGCCCCCGACTCCGGCGCAGCGCGTCCGGCGATGGGCCGGCACGCAGTGGGCCCGGCTCGGCGACGACGACGCGGCATCACCGCCGGGTCGTGATCCGCGCCCCGTGGCGACGCGACCGGATGCCGGCATCGACGCGAACGAGCAGACGCGATGAGCGCGCTCGCGCCCGCGGAGCGCACGACGACGACGGGCCTCGTCGAGATCCACGACGTGCACAAGAGCTACGGAGGGATCGAGGTGCTGCGCGGGATCGATCTGACGATCGCGCCCGGCGAGGTGGTCGCGATCCTGGGCCCCAGCGGCTCGGGCAAATCGACTCTGCTGCGCACGATCAACCACCTCGAGTCGGTCGATCAGGGCTCGGTGAGCGTCGACGGACAGCTGATCGGATACGAGCGCCGCGGCGGCCGCCTGTACGAGCTGCGCGAGAAGGAGATCCTGAAGCGGCGCACGCAGATCGGCATCGTCTTCCAGAACTTCAACCTTTTCCCGCACCTGACCGCGCTCGAGAACGTCACGGAAGCACCGATCGACCTCGGGCTGCTCGGCAAGGAGGCCGCCCGCGAGCAGGCGCTCGCGCTGCTGGAACGCGTCGGTCTGGCCGACAAGGCCGGGCACTACCCCCGACAGCTGTCGGGCGGCCAGCAGCAGCGGGTGGCGATCGCACGGGCGCTCGCGCTGAGTCCGAAGGTGCTCCTGTTCGACGAGCCGACCAGTGCGCTCGACCCGGAGCTGGTCGGCGAGGTGCTCGATGTCATCCGGCACCTCGCCCGCAGCGGCACGACGCTGATCATCGTCACGCACGAGATCGGCTTCGCCCGCGAGGTCGCCGACCGGGTCGTGTTCATCGACGCGGGAGCCGTCGTCGAGCAGGGGTCGCCCGACGTCGTCCTGAACACCCCCGAGCACCCGCGCACCCGCGAGTTCCTCGCGAAGGTGCTCGCCTGATCCCCACCGACCCGCACCACCGGAATCCCGAAGAGAGAGAAGCACAGCATGGCACTCAGCAAGAAGCAGGGCATCGCGATCGGCGTCGGCGTCGTCGCGGTGGCCGCGATCGTCGGCGGGGTCTTCACCGCGATCAACCTCAACAGCGGCTCCGCCGAGGCGGCGTCCGCGCCCGCGCCGACCCAGACGAACACGGCCACCGATGAGATCGTCTGGTTCCACACCGACCCCATCCCCGAGGCCGTCGAGGCTCTCGAGGCGAGCGGCTTCGAGCCGATCGAAGCCGGAAAGCTCACCGTCGCGGTGGGCGCGTTCGTGCCGCCGCTGAGCTATCAGCCCGACGGCACATCGGCGGCGACCGACGTCGCCGGCACCGAGCCGAACATCGGCTCGCTCATCGCCGAGGGACTCGGCCTCGAGTACAACCCGCAGGTCGTCGCGTGGGCGGACTGGCCGCTGGGCATCCAGTCGGGCAAGTACGACCTGATCACCGCGAACGTCACGGTGACCGAGGAGCGCAAGGAGCTCTACGACTTCGCGAGCTACCGCGAAGACCTCCTGGGCTTCTACGTCGCGTCCGACAGCGACATCGACTCGATCACCGAGGCCGCCGACATCTCGGGGCTGAAGATCATCGTGGGCTCGGGCACGAACCAGGAGCAGGTGCTGCTGCGTTGGAACGAGGAGCTCGTCGCCGACGGCAAGGCACCCGCCGAGCTGCAGTACTACGACGACACCGCCGCTGCGACGCTCGCGATCCAGTCGGGTCGCGCCGACGCGAACTTCGGCCCGAACGCGACCTCCGCGTGGGCGGCGCTGGAGACCGGCGACACGAAGCTCGTCGGAATCGTGCCGGGAGGCTGGCCCGACACCGCGAACATCGCGGCCGGCACAGCGAAGGACAACGGCCTGATCGACGCGGTGAGCATCGTGCTCAACGCGATCATCGAGGACGGCACGTACGGCGAGCTGCTCGAGTTCTGGGGCCTGGACTCCGAGGCCGTCGACGAGTCGCTCGTCAACCCGCCCGGGCTGCCCAAGCCGTAGCGCGGCACGCGGCGGGGTCGGAATTCCGGCCCCGCCGCTTCCGCGTTCCCCCGTTCCGCTCCTCTTCCCAGACCCTCCCCAGAAGGACGGCAGTGCCATGACCATCCCCCTCTCGATCCTCGACCTCTCGCCCTTCGGTGAGGGGCAGTCGCCTGCCGACGGCCTGCGCGCCAGCATCCGCCTCGCCGGGCTCGCCGAAGAGCTCGGCTATTCGCGGTACTGGCTCGCCGAGCACCACCTGAACCCCGGCGTCGCCGGCGCCGCGCCGCACGTCCTCCTCGCCGCGATCGCCGCCGCGACCTCGAGGATCCGGGTCGGCACCGCCGCCACCATCATCGGCAACTCCTCACCGCTCCAGGTCGTCGAAGCAGTCGGCACCGTCGCCGCCCTGCACCCCGGTCGCTTCGATCTCGGCATCGGCCGCTCGGGCTCGGTCAGTTCGGCGCAGACGCCCTCGGCACCGCGGCCGGAGCTGCACGACCGCGTGGTGGGGGGGCTCCTGCTTCCGGCCCCGCGCGCGTTCCCGTTCGACGCGGCGCGCTTCATCGCGCAGGCCCGGCTGCTGGGCCGCACACCCGGCGACGCCGATCGGTTCGAGCAGGACGTGCTCGACATCCTCGCTCTCCTGGCCGGCACCTACCGGGCGCCGGAGGGCGTGCCGATCCACGCCACGCCCGCGGAGGGGCAGGACGTGGAGGTCTGGATCCACGGCAGCACGGCGGGTCCGAGCGCCGACCTCGCCGGGCGCCTCGGCCTGCCGTTCGGGGCGAACTACCACGTCGCCCCGACCTTCGTGCTCGACGCCGTCCGTGCGTATCGCGAGGCTTTTCAGCCGGGTGCGCGCTCGGCACCGCACGTCACGGTCTCGGTCGATGTGCTCGTCGCGGAGACGGATGCCGAGGCTCAGCGCCTCGGCCGGGGTTTCGCGCACTGGGTGCACAGCATCCGTGCCGGCGATGGGGCGATCCCATACCCCGCACCCAACGGCGTACGGCCGCTCTCCGACGCGGAGCTCGAGGTGGTCCACGACCGCCTGGCGACGCGGTTCGTCGGAACGGCCGAGTCGGTCGCGGATCGGCTGCGCACGCTGCAGCGCGTCACGGGTGCCGACGAGCTGCTCGTGACGACGATCACCCACGATCCGGCTGACCGCGAGCGCTCGTATGCGCTCCTCGCCCGGGAGTGGGGTCTCTCCTCGGGCCGGCCCGCCGCCGACCTGCGAGCCGCGGAGGAGGCGCTCGTCTGACGTCGGCAGAACTCCACGAATCCGGCCCCGAACTGCGCGTTCGGGGCCGGTTCTGTGTGTGTTCCGAGGCCAGATGCGTGGAGTTCTGCAGGAGGGGCCCGGCAGCGCCTGCCGCTTCGGGAGGCGTCGAGACGACGCAAAGCGCCGCCGCCGGGCGCGCCGAGCGACAGGATGTGTCGTCTCCGGGCGCCCGGGGCGGCGCGGGAGCTCAGGCGGTCGCTGCGAGCGCTCCCGGTCGTGCGGGGATCGGCAGCCCGAGGTTCTCCCGCAGCGTGCCGCCGGTGTACTCGGTGCGCAGCGAGCCGCGCTCCTGCAGAAGCGGGACGACCTTCTCGACGAACTCGTCGATGCCGCCCGGAGTGACGTGTCCGCCGAGCACGACGCCGTCCGCCCCGTCGTTCTGGATGAAGTCGTCGAGGGCGTCGGCCACCTGCTGGGGCGTGCCGATGTACTCCGCCCGCGCCGACACCTCGGCGGCCACCCCGCGGATGCTGAGGCCCTTCGCGTCCGCCAGATCGCGCCAGCGACGCACGGTGTCGAAGCGATCCTGGTGGATGAAGGCACGGCCCTGGATGAAGGGCGGGGCCGACGGGTCGGGATCGATGTCGGGCAGGGGTCCGTCGACGTCGTACGCCGAGAGGTCGACGTTCCAGAGCTGCTCGAAGAGCACCTGCACGGTGCGGTCGGTGAGCTGCTGCTCGAGGATGTGCCGGGCCTTCTCCTCGGCATCCGCTCGTGAATCGCCCAGCACGAAGCCCGCCGCCGGGATGATCTTCAGATCGTCGGGATTGCGGCCGTGCGCCCGCGCCCGGCTCTTGACGTCGCCGTAGAACTCCTGGGCCTCGGCGAGCCGAGAGAACGGCGAGAAGATCAGGTCGGAGTTCGCGGCGGCGAAGTCGCGACCCTGCGGCGAGACGCCGGCCTGCACGAGCACCGGCCGCCCCTGCGGACTGCGCGGCACGGTGAACCGGCCCTCGATGTCGAACTGCGAGCCGGCGTGTGCGAACGAGCCCTCCGCCCCGTCGGAGAGGAAGCGTCCGGTCGCCTTGTCGGCCACGATCGCGTCGTCCGCCCACGAGTCCCACAGCTCGCGCACGGTCCTGACGAACTCCTCGGCGCGGGTGTAGCGCTCCTCGCGCGTCAAGAACCCGCCGCGGCGGAAGTTCTGCCCGGTGAACGCATCCCAGCTCGTGACGACGTTCCACCCGGCGCGGCCGCCCGAGAGGTGATCGAGGCTCGCGAGCTGACGGGCGAGTTCGTACGGCTCGTTGAAGGTGGCGTTCAGGGTGCCGACGAGCCCGATGTGCTCGGTGACGCCCGCGAGGGCGGCGAGAACCGGCAGCGTGTCGGGGCGCCCGGCGATGTCGTGATCGAAGACCCTGCCGTCGCGCTCGCGCAGCGCGAGTCCCTCCGCGAGGAAGAAGTAGTCGAAGCGTCCGCGTTCGGCGGTCTGGGCCACGTGGCGGAACGTGTCGAACGCGATCTGGCTGCCAGCCTCGGGGTGCTCCCAGAGCGTGTGCTCGTTCACACCGCCGACGTAGGCGGCGAGGATGATCTGCTTGCGAGGTGTCGTGCTCATGAGTCGGCTCCTGGGTCAGCCGGCGAGCGCCGGCGCGTAGCGGTTGGGAACGGAGGTCGGCAGGCCGAGGATGCCGCGCAGCGAGCCGGCGTCGCTGCGGGCGAGCAGCCCGCGGCGGCGCAGGTCGGGTACGAGCTCCTCGGCGATCCGCGGAAGGTCGTCGGTCACGACACCCGGCCGCAGGCGCACGCCCGCGTATCCGAGCTCGCCGAGCGCCGCGATCTCGTCGGCGAGCGCCGTCGCGGACCCGGTGAAGATGCGCGTGTCCGACACCAGCAGTCGCCCCAGACCGTCGAGGCGCTCGAGGCGGTCGGCCGCGGACTCGCGGCCGTCGAGGAACACGACCAGGTCGGCGTAGACCTGCAGCGGCTCGCCGACCCGTCCGGTGGCCCGTTCGGCCGAGCGCACGTCGGCGAGGATCCCCGCGGCATCGATCAGGCGGTGCGGCGTGACGAACACCAGATCGGCGGATGCCGCGGCGAAGCGGTACGGCAGCTCCGCGTGCGCGAGCGCCGCGATCACCGGCTGCCCCTGCGGTGATCGCGGCGTGATCGAAGGACCGCGGACGCTGAACCACTCGCCGTCGAAATCGACGGTGTGGATCTTTTCGGCGTCGAGGAAGCGGTCGGTCGCGGCATCCCGGATCTCGGCGTCGTCCTCCCAGCTGTCCCAGAGCCGTCGGACGACCTCGACGACATCGGCCGCCTCGGAGAACAGCGCGGAGATCGTCTGCTGCACGCGCGGATCGGCGAGATCGTCGAAGCGGGGGATGTCGCGGCGCCCGACGTGGGTGGCCTCATCCCCGCGGGCGGACACCTTCGGCTGCCAGCCCGCCCGGCCCAGGCTCGTGAAGTCCAGCGTGGCGACCGCCTTCGCGATGTGGAACGGCTCGGTGTGGGTGGTCGTCACGGTCGGGATGAGCCCGATGCGGTGCGTCACCGGCGAGACGCGCGCGGCGATCAGCAGCGCGTCGAGGCGCCCCCGCACCTCGTCGGTGCGCTCGTCCGGGGCGAACGGGGTGCTCGACTGCACCGCGAACGAGTCCTCGATCGTCGCGAAGTCGATGCCCGCGGCATCCGCGACCTGCACCACATCGGTCCAGTACCGCGGGGTGAACAGCTCGTCGGGCCGGGCGGAGTCCTCCCGCCACGCGGCAGGGTGCCATCCGGCACCCTCCAGCGCCACGCCGAGACGGAGGGGGTCGGTCGCGGTCATGGTCTCTCCTGTTCATGCGGGTGGGCCGCACGGCGGTGCGCCGCACGGAGTGCCAGCATGTCGGCGCGACCGGCGACCGGCGGCCCGGCGCGTCAACCGGAGTCATGCGACTTCACGCGGCGTAATGATCCCGTCGCGGACGGGACCGCGCCGCGCCGGCGGTCAGTGGTGGTGCCCCGACTCGTCGGCGAACTTCAGCGCGAGCCGGCCGTGGGCGTAACCGCCCCCGGCGCGGATCGCGGTGGCGACCCACGCGGCCTCGGCCAGCTCGCCCTGGGTGGCTCCGGCCTTGAGCGCGCGCTGCGTGTGCCCGTCGATGCAGTACACGCACTGCGTGCTGATGCCGACCGCCACGGCGATGAGCTCGCGGAACTTCAGCGGGATCTCCCGGCCGTCTTCGGCGAACACGGCTTCGTCGAAGCGCAGGAAGGACTGCAGGATGTCGGGGGTCTCGGACTTGTAGACGCGCGTATAGGTGCGGTCTCGGTCGCGGTCGAAGTAGTCGGCCATGCGGGCTCCTCTGTTCGGTTCGCGACCGACCCTGCCACGTCGTCGCGCGCGAGCGGATTCCGGATGACACACGGCGACCAGCACGCTTCCTGTGTCGGCATGTTGCGCTCCGACATGCGCGAGCCCCAACCGATATCTAGCGTCGATGACATGACCGCAACCGCCTCCGCCGTGCGCCGCACCGACGACCCGCCCGCATCAGCGCCCGCGCGCCGGCTCGG